>ERZ810506.117-NODE-117-length-31886-cov-5.92413_pt1 | contig 31886 bp, 26 predicted proteins | sample MGYA00520267_ERZ810506 | MGnify/ENA primary metagenome ERZ810506 (study PRJEB31588, sample SAMN03398949) | human gut metagenome | study: EMG produced TPA metagenomics assembly of the PRJNA231909 data set (A prospective, longitudinal analysis of the... | reverse complement strand
CTACACGACGCTCTTCCGATCTAAAGACGGAAACTGTGATACTATGATATGTGCAAGATGATTGCCCCAGACAGGGGCGCGGGAAAAGGAGAGGTTGACCGATGACGATTGCACTGATTGCGCATGACTCCAAAAAAGAGCTGATGGTACAGTTCTGTACGGCGTACTGCCGGATTTTGAGCCAGCATAAATTGGTGGCAACCGGTACGACCGGCAAGATGATCGCCGAAGCCACCGGCCTGCAGGTGCAGCGCTTTCTGGCGGGCGTACAGGGCGGCGACCAGCAGATCGCGTCCCGCATCGCCTGCAATGAGGTGGATCTGCTGCTGTTCTTCCGCGACCCCATCAACGCAAAGCCCAGCGAGCCGAATGAGATGACCCTGCTGCGCCTGTGCGATGTCCACAACATCCCGATGGCCACCAACATCGCCACCGCTGAGGTCCTGATCCACGGCCTCGAGCGCGGCGACCTCGACTGGCGCGACATCGTGCATCCCCAGAACTGATCAATAAAACGAATCCCCCGTGCAGCTGAACTGCACGGGGGATTTTTGCTTCAACGGGCTTGCCCTCTCAGGCGCTGACCGGAAGCGAAAGATCTTACAGCTTAAAATCCTCCGCCATCTCTGCCACGTCCTCCGGGGCGAAATCGCCCAGCGGCAGGATGAGGCGGCTCAGGACCTCGGGCGGGAGGGCGGCAAGCTTTCCGCTCTCGTCCGGTGCGCCGCTCTCGGGGGCGAACAGGTGGCTCATGCCCTGTGCGTCTGTCTCGATGCGGGCGTAGCGGCCGGAGGCAATATACTGGATGCCCAGTTTGTCGGCGGCAGTGAGCAGGGCCGCGAAGCGGGCGGTTTCGGCATCCTGTCCGGCCAGAGCCTCGGCGTTGAGGGTGACGCACTCCACGTCCAGCTTCTTTGCCAGAGCCCTGGCTGCGTCCACGGCGGCGTGTTCTTCGGGGGTGTCAGCCAGCCGGACGACCGCTGCCGCCACGGCAAAGCCCTGCTGCTGCAGGATGCGGACGGCCACGCCGCTGCGCACACTGCCGCTCAGACCCATCAGGACCCGGTCCTGTTCTTCGTAGGTGTCAAACCCGTTCCCGGGCAGAAAAGCATCGTTCATCGTCCCTGTCTCCCGCCATGTGCCTGGCTCTGGGCGACCGCAAGCTGGTCGCAGCGTTCGTTCTCCGGGTGGCCTGCGTGGCCTTTGACCCAGACGTAGGTGAGCTTGTGGCGGGCTTCCTGCTCCAGGGCCTGCTCCCAGAGGTCGGGGTTCAGGGCAGGGGAGCCGTCGGACTTTTTCCAGCCCCGGCGCTTCCAGCCCCTGGCCCAGCCTTTTTCCAGCCCGTTGATGACGTACTGGCTGTCGGAGCACAGCCGCACCTCGCAGGGCTCCTTGAGCTGGCGCAGCGCCTCGATGAAGGCCGTCAGCTCCATCCGGTTGTTGGTGGTGGAGGCGTCGCCGCCGCTGAGCTCCTTTTCGTAGACCTTGCCGTTAAAGCGATAGCGCAGCACTGCGCCCCAGCCGCCGGGGCCGGGGTTGCCGCTGCACGCGCCGTCGGTGTAAACTTCGACCTGTTTCATGCGTCTCTCCTGCATCATGTTTGTAGTACCTATTATTTAGAGCCATTTTGGCCCGTCTGTCAAGGGGCAGGGCATAATTTACCACCGCCCGGCCCAAGCTTGGAATTGACAAAAGAGGCGAGAAATACTATACTTGTTGCAACGAAATGCGTATAGGGGCGCGCCGTGGGTGCGCTCACAGCGTTCCTGCCGAAGCGCCGCGGTCGCATCGAACAGATGGACTGGACGGGCAAAAGGCTTCCTGCGGAACCGACAGCGTGGTATAAAAACAACGCTGATAAAATGATTTCTATACGATGCATCCGACGGAAGCAGATGCGTTTTTATGCTTCCCTTAATGCAGGGCAGGCTGTCTTCCGGGGCAGACCTGTGCTTTGCTGATTGAATTTTTGGAGGTTTTCGATGGCACAGACAAAAGAACAGAATCACGCTCCCGCTCCGGCCAGTGCGTCCGGCGAAAAGCGCCCCCGCACTTCCCGCCGCCCCCACTACACCCGCCGGCCCCGCCGCCCCCAGCAGCCCAAAGAGGCTGCAACGCCCATCCATATCTATCCTCTGGGCGGCCTCGGCGAAGTGGGCAAGAACATGACGGTCTATGAGTGCTGCGGCGATATAATCATCGTGGACTGCGGCCTCGTTTTCCCGGATAACGATATGTTCGGCGTCGATATGGTCATCCCCGACTTCACCTTTGTGGTGCAGAATAAGGATAAGATCAAGGGCCTGCTCATCACCCACGGCCATGAGGACCACATCGGCAGCATCCCCTATCTGCTGCAGAAGTTTGATCTGCCCATCTACGGCACCCGCCTGACCTGCGGCCTCATCCGCAATAAGCTGGAGGAGTTCGGCCTTGCAGGCAAGACCAAATTCGTGGAGATCACCCCCCGCCAGAAGCTCAAGCTGGGCTGCTTCACCGTGGAGCCCATCCATGTGAACCACTCCATCCCGGACGCGGTGGCTTTCGCCATCGACAGCCCGGCCGGCACCATCATCCAGACCGGAGACTTCAAGATCGACTACACCCCGCTGGCCTGCGGCCCCACCGACCTTGCTACTCTGTCTGAGTACGGCCAGAAGGGTGTGCTGGCTCTGCTGAGCGACTCCACCAACGCGGAGCGTCCCGGCTTCACCGCCACCGAGCAGAAGGTGGCCGCCGGTGTCCGCAGCCTGTTTGCCCGGGCGCAGAACAAGCGCATCATCATTGCGACCTTCGCGTCCAACATCTACCGTGTCCAGCAGATCATCGACCTTGCCGTGGAGGATGGCCGCAAGGTGGCCTTCAGCGGCCGCAGCATGGTCAACAATACCGCCATGGCCCAGGAGCTGGGCTATATGCACATCCCGGAAGGCACCCTCATCAGCATCGATGAGATCAACCAGTATCCGCCGGAACAGGTGGTGCTGGTGACCACCGGCAGTCAGGGCGAGCCTCTGAGCGCCCTGAGCCGCATGGCTTCCTGCAGCCACCGTCAGGTGCGCGTCGGCCCCGGCGACTTCATCATCATCTCGGCCAAGCCTATCCCCGGCAATGAGAAGAGCGTGACCAAGATCGTCAACGGTCTGCTCCTGCTGGGCGCAGAGGTCATCTATGAGGGCATGTACGACGTCCACGTCTCCGGCCACGCCTGTCAGGAAGAGCAGAAGCTGATGCTCACCCTGACCAGACCCAAGTATTTCCTGCCCGTCCACGGCGAATATAAGCAGCTGAAAAAGCACGCCATCACGGCGGCAAGCCTCGGCATCCCCACCAGCAACATCCTCATTGCCGAGAACGGCTCCAACATCATCCTCAGTCAGGACGAGATGAAGCTGGGCGAGCCGGTAACGGCGGGCGCTGTCATGGTGGACGGCCTCGGCGTGGGCGATGTGGGCAACGTCGTCCTGCGGGACCGCAAGCATCTGTCTGAGGACGGCCTCGTCATCATCGTGGCCACCGTGGACAGCAAGACCGGCAAAGTTCTGGCCGGCCCCGACCTCGTGAGCCGCGGCTTCGTCTATGTGCGGGAGAACGAGAGCCTGATGGACGGCGCCCAGAGCATCGTGGAGACGGCTCTTGACCGCTGTGTGGACGAGCACGTCCGCGACTGGAACAGCGTCAAGACCCGGGTGCGCGAGGCCCTGAGCAGCTATATCTACCGCCGCACCAAGCGCAGCCCCATGATCCTCCCCATCCTGATGGAGGTCTGAGTCTGCCCGCAGGAGGCATAACACTTCATGAAACAAAAACCAAGATGGACTCTTGAAATGCTGACCGCTGCGCTGGCGGTGCTCTGCGCCCTGCTGGTGCTGGTGCTTCTGGTGCAGCGCCCGGCCATCTGGCCTGTGCTGGTGGTGCTGGCGGTGCTGTGGTTCGCCCTGTTCGGAGTGTTCCGTTACCGGGTGCGCAGCTGGGTGGCCCGCTGGGTCTGCGGCGGCAGCTTCGAAAAATCCAAGACGCAGTTCAGCCTCGAGCCGCTGAGCCAGCCTGCCGCCCTCCTTTCGGGGGAGACGGTGCTGTGGTACAACACCGAGTTCCGCACCCGTCTGATGAAGGGCGAAGCCCTTCTGGTCCCCCGGGTGCAGAAAGTGCTGCCCGGCCTCGACCTGCAGGAGGCACGCAAGGTCAGCGGCCAGCTGCTCAATCTGGCCGACGGCGTGTGGAGCGCTCACAGCTCCACCGTCCCCGGCGAGGCCGAGAGCATGACCCTTCTTGTCCTGAATGAGGAAACGGCCCTCCGCAAAGTGGAGGCCGAATATAAGGCCAGCCGCCCGGGCTATCTGGTCTTCCTCGTGGACGGCTACGACGACGTGTTCAGCGATATGCTGGACAGCGAGCGCGCCCGCCTGCTGGAAGGCATCAACCGGGTGCTGGAAGATATGATCGGCCGCGGCACGGGTTTTCTGCGCCGGGTGGCCAGCGGCCGCTACATCGCTGTGGTGGAAGAGCGCCAGCTGGAGCAGTTCGCCAAGCGCGGCTACGACGTGCTGGACAAGATCCGCGCCCTCGACCCCAGCGTGAACCTTTCCATCTCCATCGGCATCGGACGCGGGGCCAAGACCCTGCGGGAGGCTCAGGACATGGCCGTTCAGGCGCTGGATATGGCGCAGGGGCGCGGCGGCGACCAGGCCGCCGAGATGACCCCGGATGGCTTTACCTTCTACGGCGGCGTCAGCCACGGCGTGGAAAAGCGCAGCAAGGTGCGCAGCCGCATCGTGGCCGACCAGCTGGTCAAGCTCATCAAAGAGGCTGACCATGTGGTCATCATGGGTCACCGGATGAGCGACCTGGACGCCATCGGCTCTGCCGAGGGCGTGCTGCGCATTTGCAAGATCTGCGATGTGCCGGCAGTCATCGCCGTGCGCCGTGACGCCACTTTGGCGGGCAGCCTCATCAACGCCCTCATCGCGGCAGGGCAGGAGGACGACTTCATCGACCCCAAAGGCGCTCTGCCCATCATTTCCCAGAGAACGCTCTGTATCGTCGTGGATACATACCAGCTGGGTCTGGTGGAGAGCCGCGAGATACTGGAAAAATGCGGCAAGGTGGCCGTCATCGACCACCACCGCAAGGGCGTCGGCTTCATCGAGAAGGCCGACCTCGTCTGCCACGAGCCCTATGCATCCTCGGCCAGTGAGCTGGTCACGGAGTTCTTGCAGTATGTGGGCGACCGGGACGACAAGCCCAACCGCATCGAGGCCGAGGGACTGCTCTCCGGCATCATGCTGGACACCCGTGACTTCACCCTCCACACCGGTGTGCGCACCTTCGAGGCCGCTGCGGCCCTCCGCCGCTACGGCGCGGAGACGGAGCACGTGCGCCAGCTCTTTGACGTGAGCATGGTGGAGTACACCACCAAGGCCATGCTGGTATCGGAAGCCCAGATGTACCGGGGCTGCGCCATCACCGTCAGCGGCGAGGTGGCCCCCGAGGCCCGGGTGGCCATCGCTCAGGCGGCCAACGACCTGCTGACCATCCAGAACGTGGAGGCCAGCTTCGTGGCCGTGCAGGTGGGCGGCGGCGTCAACATCTCGGCCCGCAGCCTCGGCGCGGTGAATGTGCAGGTCATCATGGAGTCTCTGGGCGGCGGCGGTCATCAGACCATGGCAGCGGCCCAGCTCAAGCATATCACCCCGGAGGCGGCCCACAGCCGCATCCAGACGGCCATCGACCAGTACCGAGAGGCCCAGAAAAAGAGCGGCCTCGAGTCGGGATCCGAACAGAAGAAAAAGGATAAACAGTAATGAAACAGTACGATTATCTTATCGTTGGCGCTGGCCTGTACGGCGCGGTATTTGCCCATGAGGCCAAGAAAGCCGGCAAGCGCTGCCTCGTCATCGACAAGCGCGGTCATATCGCAGGCAACATCTACACCGAAGAGGTGGAGGGCATCAACGTCCACCGCTACGGCGCCCACATCTTCCACACTAACAACAAGGCTGTGTGGCAGTACGTCAACCAGTTCGCGGAGTTCAACCGCTACACCAACAGCCCTGTCGCCAACTACCACGGCGAGATCTACAACCTGCCCTTCAATATGAACACCTTCAACAGGATGTGGGGCGTCGTGACCCCCGCCGAGGCGAAGGCGAAGATCGAGCAGCAGCGCGCCGAGGCTGGCATCACGGAGCCGAAGAACCTCGAGGAGCAGGCCATCAGCCTGGTCGGCACCGACATCTACGAAAAGCTCATCAAGGGCTACACCGGCAAGCAGTGGGGCCGCCCCTGCACCGAGCTGCCCGCTTTCATCATCAAGCGCCTGCCCGTCCGCTTCACCTACGACGACAACTACTTCAACGCCCTGTATCAGGGCATCCCCAGCGGCGGCTATACCGCCATGGTGGAGAAGATGCTGGACGGTGTGGAAGTGCGTCTGGGCGTGGACTATCTGGCCGAGAAGGCAGAGCTGGACAAGCTGGCCGATAAGGTCGTCTACACCGGCCCGGTGGACGCCTACTTCGGCTACAAGCTGGGCGCATTGCAGTACCGCAGCGTCCGCTTTGAGACCGAGACGCTGGACACCGACAACTATCAGGGCAACGCCGTCGTCAACTACACCGACGCCGAGACGCCCTACACCCGCATCATCGAGCACAAGCACTTTGAGTTCGGCACCCAGCCCAAGACCGTCATCAGCCGCGAGTACAGCGCCGAGTGGAAGCCCGGCGATGAACCCTACTACCCGGTGAACGACGAGAAGAACGGCGCGCTCTACGCCGAGTACAAGAAGCTGGCCGACGCCGAGCCGGGGGTCATCTTCGGCGGACGTCTGGGCGAGTACAAGTACTACGACATGGATAAGGTCATCGAGGTGGCGCTGGACGTGGCTGCAAAGGAACTGAAATAAGAAAACTCCTTCAGTCATCACTTGCGTGATGCCAGCTCCCTCAACGAGGGAGCCTCTGGCGAAAAGGGCAAGCTTTTGGTTTTGCCAAAGGCCCCATCTCAGAGGGGGCTGTCTGCGAAGCAGACTGGGGGAGTTCACTTGAGGAAAATGCTGCAATGCGCGCTTCCTCTTGCTCAAAGGCGACAAATGCGCTATACTAACCATAGAAATCCACCGGTTTCCCGGTGAGAAGTGAGGGATACTATCATGAAAGTGATTCTGAAGCAGGACGTCAAGGGCATCGGCAAGAAGGACGAGATCCACGAGGTCTCCGACGGCTACGCCCGCAACTTTCTGTTCCCGCGCAAGCTGGCCGCTGTGGCCGACGCCAGCGCGGTGAATATCGCCCGGGGCAAGGAGGCCGCTGCCGACTTCCACGAGGCGGAGAACGTGGCCGCCGCTCAGGCTGTGGCCGCGAAGCTCGAGGGCAAGACCGTGGTCATCAAGGCCAAGGGCGGTGCCTCCGGCCGTCTGCACGGCAAGGTCACCGGCAAGGAAGTCGCTGAGGCTCTGGCCCAGCTGGCCGGTTCTCCCATCGACAAGAAGAAGATCGAGCTGGAGACCAAGGACATCAAGGACGCGGGCGTCTTCAACGGCAAAGTCCGCCTCCATGTCGGTGTCGTGGCTTCCTTCAAGGTCCAGGTAGAAGTGGAGCAGGCCTGATTTGACCGCTATCTGCGCCCCCTCTCGGCAGGGGGCGCTTTTTGGCTTTACGGCATTTATATAAATAAAGCAGAAGGATAACGACCATGCCGAACGAACGACATTATAACGAACTCAACCTCGAGAGCGTGGGCATCAACCTGCCCTACAATATGCAGGCAGAGCAGAGCGTGCTGGGCGCGGTGCTGCTGAAACCCGAGACCCTGACCGACCTCGTCGAGATCATCCGGCCCGAGATGTTCTACACCCGGCAGAACGCTCAGATCTACTCCGAGATGCTCCGCCTCTTTACCAGCGACCAGACCATCGACTTCGTCACCCTGCTGGACGCCGTTATCTCGGACGGCGTGTTCCCCAGCGCCGACGAGGCGAAAGTCTACCTGACCGGCCTCGCCGAGACGGTCCCCAGCATCTCCAACGTCAAGGCGTATGCGCAGATCGTGCAGGAAAAGTATCTGGTGCGCCAGCTGATGGGCGTTGCAAAGGACATTTTGCAGGACGCGGGCGACGAGCCCGACGCCGACCTGCTGCTGGAAAACGCCGAGCAGCGCATCTATGAGATCCGCTCCGGCCGCGATTCCAGCGCCCTGACGCCCCTTTCTTCCAGCATGGTGGAGACGCTGACAAATCTGCAAAAGATCAGCGGCCCCGACGCCGACAAGTACAAGGGCATCCCCACCGGCTTCCGGCTGCTGGACACCGTCCTCACCGGCCTTGGCCGCGGCGACCTCATCATCCTCGCTGCCCGCCCCGGTATGGGCAAGACCAGTTTCGCGCTGAACATCGCGACCCGCGTAGCCATGCAGCAGAAGGTGCCGGTGGCCATCTTCAGCCTCGAAATGACGAAGGAGCAGCTGACCAACCGCATCCTCTCCGCTGAAGCGGGCATCGACAGTCAGGCGTTCCGCACCGGTGCGCTCCGGGCCGAGGACTGGGAGTATCTGGCCCTCGCCACCGAAAAGCTGCACGATGCCCCCATCTATATGGACGACACCTCGGGCATCACCATCACCGAGATGAAGGCGAAGATCCGCCGGGTCAATCAGGACCCCGCACGCCCCAACGTGGGCCTCATCGTCATCGACTATCTGCAGCTGATGACCAGCGGCCAGCGCAGCGAGAACCGCGTGCAGGAGATCAGCTCCATCACCCGAAATCTCAAGATCATGGCCAAAGAGATGAACGTGCCCATCATCGCTCTGAGCCAGCTGTCCCGTGCGGTGGAAAAGCAGGGCAACAACTCCAGCCACCGCCCCCAGCTGTCGGACCTGCGCGACTCCGGCTCCATCGAGCAGGACGCCGACTGCGTCCTCTTCCTCTACCGCGACTCCTACTACGCCAGCCAGAACCCCGACGGCGCGGAGGTGGACGCCGACACCGCCGAGTGCATCGTGGCAAAGAACCGTCACGGCGAGACCAGCACGGTGCCGCTGGGCTGGGACGGCGCCCACACCCGCTTTATGGATGTGGACTTCAAACGCTGATGAACTACGAAGAGATCTTACAGACGGTGCGCGGCTTCTGCGCCCGGGAAAAGCTGCTGGACGGCAAAAAGCATCTCGCGCTGGCTGTTTCGGGCGGGGCCGACAGCATGGCCCTGCTCTGCCTCATGCGTCCGCTGGCCGGGGAAAAGGGCATCGCCCTCACGGTCTGCCACGTCAACCACGGCCTGCGGGGGGAGACGGCGGACCGGGACGAAGCCTTCGTCCGGGAGGTCTGCGCCCGGCTGGGCCTGCCGCTGCGGGTGTTCCATGCCGCTGAGCTGGAAGCCGAGGCAGGAAAGCCCCGGGCAGGGGAGGACTGGGCGCGCCGCCTGCGGTATGCCTGCTTTGAGCGGGTGCTAGCCGACGGGATAGATGCCGTCGCAACTGCCCATACTGGGAGTGACCAGGCCGAGACGCTGCTGTTCCGGCTGGCCAGAGGCACCGGCCTCCACGGCGCGGCGGGCATCCGGCCCAGCCGCCCGGGCTATCTGCGGCCTCTGCTCTGCCTGACGAGGGCCGACACCGAGGCCGTCTGCCGCGCCTGCGGCGAACGCTGGGTCACCGACGAGACCAACGACGCCGACGACTACGCCCGCAACCGTCTGCGCCACGGCGCACTGCCCGCCCTCTGCGGGGTCAACAGCGCCGCCGAGCGCAATCTGGCCCGCTTCTGTGAGAAAGCCGCCAAGGCGGACGAATACTTCGCCCGGCAGGCGGATGCGCTGCTGGCTTCGGCCCGGGCAGTGGACGCAAAAAGCCTGCCCGGCGGGGCGGGATACGCCCTGCGCAGCGGCCAGCCCGTGTGGCTGTCAGAGCCTTTGCGGCAGACTGACCCGCTCATCCTCGACATGGCCCTCCACAGCCTTGTGGAGCCGGTGCGGGACGCGGAGGAAAAATATATCCGCCTGCTGGCCGACCTTGTGGAAAAGGGCAGCGGCGCGGTGCAGCTCACCGACGCCGTCCGCTTCTGCGCCCGGGACGGCGTGCTCTGGCGGGAGGAAGCCGATCAAAACACCTGTCGGCAGGGCGAAAAAGCGGACTATCCGAAATTTGAAGTATCCCTGCCGGAGGGCGGCGATTATCCGCTGCCCGGCGGCAGAAAGCTGCATATCCGGGTGGTCTCGGCCTGTTTTGAAGAAAAAACACAGGGTGTTCATAAAAAAGACTTAAAAAATCAGGCAGATTATGCTAAAATAAACTCGATATGTCCTGTTCTGCGGCTGCGCTGCCGTCAGCCCGGCGACCGCTTCCGTCCGGCCGGGCGGGGGGTAGACCGGGAGCTGCGCAAATGGATGAACGAGGCGGGCATCCCGCCCCGGGAACGGGACATGCTGCCGCTGCTGGCGGCAGGCAGACAGGTGCTGTGGGTCTGCGGAGAGGGCTTTGCCGATGGGCTGGCCCCCGGGCCGGACACCGGGCAGCTGCTGCAGGTGGAACTAGAAAATTTTGGAGGAATCGAATCATGAGCATGCATGACGATATTTTGAAGGTCCTCGTTTCGGAAGAGGAGCTGAAAGCGAAGGTGGCTGAGCTGGGCGCTCAGATCAGCAAAGACTATGAGGGCAAAAACCTCGTCCTCGTCTCCATCCTCAAGGGCTCGGTGGTCTTTATGGCCGACCTGATGCGCGCTGTGAGCATCCCGTGCAGCATCGACTTCATGGTGGTGTCCAGCTACGGCGGCGGCAACACCACCAGCACCGGCCTCGTCAAGATCATCAAGGATCTGGACGGCGACCTCTCCGGCAAGGACGTGCTCATCGTGGAGGACATCCTCGACACCGGCATCACCCTGTCGAACCTCGTGCCGATGCTCAAGATGCGCAACCCGAACTCGGTGAAGATCTGCACCATCCTCGACAAGCCCAGCCGCCGCAAGGCCGACATCGCCCCGGACTACGAGGGCTTCGCGGTGCCGGACGAGTTCGTGGTGGGCTATGGCCTCGACTACGACGAGAAGTACCGCAACCTGCCCTACATCGGCGTACTCAAACCCAGCGTCTACGAAAAGTAAGAAATAAAACCAGAACTGGAGTTGATCCTTTTGCAACCTAAGAGACCTCGTATCAATCCGCTCATCCTCGCACTGGCGCTGGCCGCCGTGCTGATGGTCTGGTCGGTGATGGGCAGCGGGTCGGGCAGCACCAGCGGCTCGACCATGAGCTACTCCACCGTCGTCCATTACTTTGAGCACAATCAGGTCACGGCCTTCACGCTGGACCGCAACACCAGCGTCATCACCCTGAACCTGAAAGAAGGCGACCTGCCCCTGCCGGACGTCTCCTCCACCCAGAGCACGGTGCAGTCTACCGGCGGTCTGCTGAGCGGGATGTTCTCCTCCTCGTCGGAGTCCACCGGCGCAGTGCAGGAGGACGACGGCACCGTCACCGTCCGTTACAAGCTGCCTTACGCCTACGTTTTCATCGAGAACGTGGATAAGTATATCGAGTCCTACGACGCGGCGAACCCCGACGCGCCCATGACCTACGACTACACCTCTCTCAAGGAGACCATCCCCTGGATGGAGATCATCTTCTATCTGGGGATGCTGGGCTGCACCGGCTTTTTGCTGTTCTCGATGATGCGGGGCGGCGTCGGCGGTGGCGGCGGCATCATGAATGTCGGCAAAGCCAAGGTCAAGGACGAGCACGAGAACAAGAAGACCGCCACCTTTGCCGATGTGGCCGGTGAAGACGAAGAGAAGGAAGAGCTGAAAGAGGTCGTGGAGTTCCTCAAGAGCCCCGACAAGTTCAACTCTCTGGGCGCACGCATCCCTCACGGCGTGCTGCTCGTCGGCCCTCCGGGTACCGGCAAGACCCTGCTGGCCCGCGCCTGCGCCGGTGAGGCCGGTGTGCCGTTCTACTCCATCTCCGGCTCTGACTTCGTCGAGATGTACGTCGGCGTCGGCGCATCCCGTGTGCGCGACCTCTTCGACAAGGCAAAAAAGACCATGCCCTGCATCATCTTCATTGATGAGATCGATGCTGTGGGCCGTCAGCGCGGTGCCGGTCTCGGCGGCGGTCACGACGAGCGCGAGCAGACCCTGAACCAGCTGCTGGTCGAGATGGACGGCTTCGAGGCCAACGATGGCGTCATCGTCATGGCGGCCACCAACCGTGCCGACATCCTCGATAAGGCCCTGCTCCGCCCGGGCCGCTTCGACCGTCAGGTCTACGTCGGCCTGCCCGACGTCAAGGGCCGCGAGGAGATCCTGAAAGTCCACACCAAGAACAAGCCCCTCGCCCCGGATGTCTCCCTCAAGGTCATCGCACAGCGCACCGCAGGCTTTGCGGGCGCTGACCTCGAGAACCTTGTCAACGAGGCCGCTCTGCTGGCTGCCCGCCGCAGCCGCAAGGCCATTACGATGGAGGACATCGAAGAGGCTTCCATGAAGGTCATGGCCGGCCCCGAGAAGAAGAGCCGGGTCGTCACCCCCGAAGAGAAAAAGCTCACCGCCTACCACGAGGCGGGCCACGCTGTGGCGGGCTTCTACTGCAAGCACCACCCCCGTGTGCATGAGATCACCATCATCCCCCGCGGTCAGGCCGGCGGCTACACCATGTATCTGCCCGAGAAAGACCGCAGCTACGTCACCAAGGGCGAGATGTTCGAGGACATCGTGTCCAGTCTGGGCGGCCGCGTAGCCGAGCAGCTTATCCTGGACGACATCTCCACCGGTGCGTCCAACGACCTGCAGCAGGCGACGAACATCGCCCGCCAGATGATCACCAAGTACGGCTTCTCCGAGCGCCTTGGCCCTGTGGTCTACGGCACCTCTCAGGAGGAGACCTTCCTGGGCCGCGACCTCGGTCAGGGCAAGGGCTACAGCGAGACCACCGCTGCTGAGATCGACAGCGAGATGCGGGACATCATCGACGAGGCCTACGAGACCTGCCGCCGCACCCTGACGGAGCATATCGACCAGCTCCATGCGCTGGCACAGGCCCTGATGGAGCGCGAGAAGCTGAACGAGAAGGAGTTCAACGCCGTGATGGCAGGCGAGACCCTGCCCCAGCGTGAGGACCCTGATGCAAAGCCCGCCGAGGATCAGCCCGCTGTCCAGCCTGTGGAACAGGCCGAGACCGCAGAGGCTGCGGAGCCTGCCGAACCTGCTGAGGCAGTGGATGCCGCCCCGCAGGAAGCCCCGGCCCCCGAAACGCCGGATGAAGGCGAAGCCAACCAGTAAACCAAGAGAAAGGGGAGAGTGTTGTGGAGGAAAATTTTGAACCGGTCGCGCGGACACGGGCCAACTATTACACCCCGGGCAGCCCGGTGCAGTTCGTCTGCGTGGAGCTGCTCAAGGGCGAAGTCAGCGGCGAACACGCGGTCTGTCTGACCTTTAAGAACATTTCCCGCGTGACCCTGACGGCACTGGAGATCCACTTCAAGTGCAAGGGCGTGGACGGCGTCATCCTCTGTGAGGACGAGTTCGAGTACCGTGACCTTACCGCAAAGCCCGGCGAGAGCTTCGGCATGGACGATGCCGTCTTTGTCACCCAGAAGGCCATCACCAGCGTGGACGTCACCCTGCGCAATGTCTACAGCGGCAGGAAGGTCGTCCACCTCGAGAGCATCAAGCGGGTGCGCCTGCCGGCCCCCCGCCGCCTGAGCGTCGAGATGCAGAAGGCCCTCGAAGCCCGGATGAACCGCACCGGCATGAAGTTCATGCCCCAGGTCTTCGAGAACGGCTGGTACTGCGCCTGCGGTGCCTTCCACCCGAAGGAAGAGGACACCGTCTACTGCTCCGAGTGCGGCAGTGACCGCATCCTTTTGCAGAACGCGCTGAATACCCTGCTGCAGCCGGAAGCCCCGGTGCGCCAGCCCGAGCCGCAGCCTGCGGCCCAGCCGGTACGCCCCGCTGCGCCTGCGGAGGAGCCCACCCGCATCGTGGGTGCGGCGCAGGAGGAAGCCACCCGTATCATCCCGCCCCGGGCGGCGGAGCCTGCGCCCGGCTATGCGCCTGCCGCTGAGATGGACGCGACCCGCGTGGTGTCCCGCGCCCCGGAGCAGGAGGCGACCCGCGTCCTGCCCCGCCAGCCGGAGCCGGTGCGCCCGGCCAAGTCCTTTGCGCCGGACGAAGAGATGGAGAAGTACGGCACCCGTGTGGTACCCTCGACTCCCGCCGCCGCGCCGTCCCGCCTGCAGGCAAAGCCGCTGGACGAGGAGGACGACTGCGAAGAGGAAGACCCCCGCGACAGCATCGCTGAGACGCTCATCCGCTGGGTGCCGCCCATCACCGCCATCGTGTGTGCGGGCATCGCCCTGTGCGGCTTCGTGTATTCTCAGTTCATGATGTAAAATAGGATGTACGGCGGAGGAGGCAGAGGCTTCCTCCGCTTTTAATTTAAGGAATAACCTCTCCGTCAGCGCTGCCGCGCTGCCACCTCCCCTATCGAGGGGAGGCCTTGGCATGGCGGAAAAGCTTTATCTTTTCGCCAGAGGCTCCCCTACTAGGGGCAACAACGACGACCGCCGCCAGTGGCGGAAACAGGGAGTCGCTGTTGGGGCCGCGGCCAGCAAGACGCAAGCAAAGCGCTGCGGATGCTGGGTGCCGCAACCCGGCCTTGTCTGCGGAGCAGACTGAGAGGTTGGACAAAGGAGATATGAAGTTATGCCTGACGAAGCTTTGCAGGCCGCGTTCGAGATCAAAGCGGCCTGCGACGACATCAGCCGGAAGCTGCTGCGCTGGCACTGGGAGGAAAAGCCCGGCGCTCACAGCGTGGACGCCCTGATGAAGCATCTGGCCCAGCGCCAGAAGGAGAGCCCCGACTACTACGAGCGCCTGCCGGAGCTGAATGGCCGCACCGGCTGGCAGCAGCTGGATACCACCCTCTGTATGCGGGTCCTGCTGGACCCGGAAAAGGACGCCGCCCGGCCTCTGGACCTGCTGGGCAGTACGCCCCACCCGGCAGCGGCCCGCCGCGCCTGCAACGCGGTGCGGATGGCCCGCAACGAGGCCGCCCACGCCTCCGACAGGACCGCAGCCGCGCAGGCGGCGATCCGGTTCAACGAGGCCGTGGAGGAGCTGGAAGCGGGCTATGAGGGAACGGCCCTGACCACCGGCGACCTCGAGAAGTATTACCGGATGGCGGAGGACTTTCTGTCCCGCTGCGGCGCGTCGGAGACCATCGAGCCTCAGAAGAAGGCTGAGGACGAAGCGCCCCGCCGTCAGAAGTCCCAGAAAAGCGGCAGCACATCCCGCAAGCGCCAGAGCGGCGGGAATCGTGCCGCTTCGGGCCGGGGGACATCCGGCCGCAGCCGGAACGCTTCTGGCCGGAACAGCCGCAGCCGCCAGAATATGCAGACCACGGCCCGCCGCAAGAAGCGTCAGCGCACCCAGAGCCGCGCCCTTACCGTGGTGCTGCTGGCCGTTGTCCTGCTGGGCCTGCTGGTCCGGGCCTGGACGATGGGGCTGATGAAGTGATACGCTCTACTGAGGTAGATTATATGAGAAAGTGACCAAAAAATAACGTACCATAATTATAAAATGTCACTTTATCAACTTGATAAAGTGACCCTGATTGATAAAGTGACCCACTTTATCAGCAAGCCTCAGTTTATCACCTTGATAAAGTGGGATTTTGGACGATGCTGCGTGTGAAAAATGTCACTTTGTCAGATAACGCGCGGGTCTCAGAGAAAGTTCTCTGTAGCCCGACCTCTCCGTCAGCGCTGACGCGGCCAAAACTGCATACAATAGCCCTATAACCGTTTATATGGGAAAGGAAACAGGCAATGGAGCTGAATTTTTATACCCTCTGCGTCATCTATCTGGTCTACTCGTTCCTCGGCTGGGTAGCCGAGACGGTGGTGGCTACCATCAAGGGCCGCGCCTTCGTCAACCGCGGCGTGGCGTCCGGCCCGTTCTGCTTCGTCTACGGCACGGCGGCTGTGCTGATGGCGGTGGGCTTTGCCGACCTGCGCTCGACGCCGGTGGCCCTCTTCCTCGGCTGTGCGGCCAACGCCACCGTGGTGGAGTGGGTGACGGCCAAGCTGCTCGAGAGGATGCACCGCCGCCGCTGGTGGGACTACTCGGATAAAAAGTTCAATCTGGACGGCTACGTCTGCCTGCAGTACTCGGTGCTCTGGGGCCTGCTGGGCATGGCAAGCGTGCTGTGGGGCAACGTCCTGCTGCTGCGGCTCTGCGCCCTGCTGCCGGGCTGGCTGCTGCATATCGGCGTCTGGGCGGCGATGACGCTGGCCGTCCTCGACCAGCTGGGCGCAGCGCTGGCCGTCAACCGGTATGCCGCCAGCCATCCGAGGCTGGAACAGCTCAACCTCGAGCTGGAAAAGCACTCGGACAAGCTGCGTCAGCGGCTCATCGCCCATGTGGAAAAGCGTATCCAGCGGGCTTACCCGACCATCGTCCGGCCCGAGCCGACTGTTCAGAAAGAAAAGGCCCTGAGCTTCGGCGACCTCGTCTGGCTCTTCGTCATCGGGGCTTTCCTCGGCGACGTGGTGGAGACGCTGTTCTGCCGGGTGACGGCGGGCGTCTGGATGAGCCGCTCGAGTCTCGTGTGGGGACCCTTCAGCGTGGTGTGGGGTCTGGCGCTGGTCATGGCGGCAGTCCTGCTGCGGGGCAGCGAGGAGCGGAGCGACCGCTCCATCTTCCTGTTCGGCTTCGTGATGGGCGGCGCGTATGAGTATATCTGCAGCGCCGTGGGTGAGCTGCTGTTCGGCGTCATCTTCTGGGACTACAGCGGCTTCAAGTTCAATCTGGGAGGCCGTGTCAACCTGCTCTACTGCTTCTTCTGGGGCATCGCGGCGGTGGTCTGGATCCGGTACGGCTACCCCCTCATCGCAAAACTGATGGCAAACCTGAAAAAGCACATCCTGCCCTGGATGACCGTGGCGCTGACGGTGTTCATGGCCGTGAACATGGGGCTTTCGGCCCTGGCGCTGGCCCGGTACGACGCCCGCACCAGCGGCATCGCCCCGGCGAACCGGCTGGACGTCTTCCTCGACGAACATTTTGACAACGCCCGGATGGAGCGGGTGTACCCCAACGCCAAAAAAACCGGCTGACCCGGCAGCCATAAACGCAAAAAAGCACTGCACCCGCCCGCTTTTGGGGAGTGCAGTGCTTTTGGTTTGTTCAGCCCTTACTGAGCGGAAAAGACCTTTACCTCGTCCTTGTCCATGAAGGCGGCACCGGCAAAGCCTGCGGCTTCCAGCTGGCCCAGCTGCTTGCCGAGCTTCTTGCCCTGAGGCAGGACGGTGACGTTGTAGGTATCGCGCAGGGCAGCGGCCTTGCTCAGGACAGCGGTGAAGTCGGCGTCCTTGCCGTAGAGCAGTGCGATCTTCTGCTTTGCGCCGGGGATCTGATAACCCTGCTCCAGCAGGATGCCGCAGACGCGCTCAAAGCCGATGGAGAAGCCGACTGCCGGCACCTGAGTGCCGAGGAACTTGCCCACCATGTTGTCATAGCGGCCGCCGCCGGCGACTGCGCCGCTGAACTGCGGGCAGGTGATCTCAAACACCATGCCGGTGTAGTAGCCCTGACCGCGCACGAGGCTGGGGCAGTAGGCCACCTGATAGCGGCCGGCGGCCATGGCGTTGGCGGCAGCGAGGACGTACTTGAGGTCGTCGGCGATGGCGGGGTCTGCGCAGCGGGCGGCCACGGCGTCCAGCGTCACCTCGCCGGCGGCGATGAAGTCGGCCAGTGCGTTGACCGCACTCTCGGGCAGCTGCTTCTCGAGAAGCTCGGCCTTCACGCCGTCAGCACCGATCTTATCCATCTTGTCGAAGGTGATGCAGACGGAATCCAGCGTGTCAGCGGCAAAGCCCATGCTCTCCAGCATCCCGCGGAGGATGCGGCGGTCGTTGATGTTGACGGTGAAGCCGTCGAAGCCGATGCTCAGCAGGGCGCGGGTGGTCACGTCGATGAGCTCGACCTCGGCGTTGGGGCTCTCGTCGCCCAGAATGTCGATGTCGCACTGGACGAACTCGCGCAGACGGCCCTTCTGGGGGCGCTCGGCGCGGAAGACGCGGTCGGTCTGGATGACCTTGAAGGGGTGGGGGAGCTTGTCCTTGTTGGCGGCGTAGAAGCGGCTCAGGGGCAGGGTCAGGTCATAGCGCAGGCCCATGTCGGAGAGCTCTTTCGGGTCGCCGGAGTTCAGGGCGGCGGTGAGCTTGTCGCCGCGCTTGAGCACCTTGAAGATGAGGTTCAGGTTGTCGCCGCCGTCGGACTTGTCGAGGTTCTCCATATCCTCCAGCATGGGGGTGGAGATGCGCTCGAAGCCGGATGCGCGGTAAGTCTCGAGAATTTTGCCCTGAATGTAGTCGCGCAGGGTCTGCTCGTTGGGCAGAAGGTCGCGCATACCTTTTAAGGCCTGAGTTTTCATAAGATAGTCCTCTTTCTGTATAGCCCTCTCAGTCGCGGATGGCAGATACTGAGCCTAACCTCTCAGTCTGCTTCGCAGACAGCTCCCCCTACTAGGGGAGCCTCTGGCGAAGAGATAAAGTGTTCCGAAATGCCAAAGCCTCCCCTCGATAGGGGAGGTGGCACGGCGGAGCCGTGACGGAGAGGTTTAGGCACAGAAGCAACGTGACGAAAGAGATGATTTTTATAATACCCTTCTAATTATAAAGAATACTGTCTTTTTGTCAATCGAAAAGGACACACTATTCTCTGAGGTGATGCACGAAATGCAGAAAACAAGACCCTGGGCCATCCTGGCGGCGGGCGCGGCCATTCAGGTATTGACAGGCCTGCCCGCCGCGTGGGGCGTGTTTCAAAGACCCGTCATGGAGGAATACGGCCTCAGCGAGCAGGGGGCAGGCTATGCCTTCGGGGTGCTCATCGCATTTTTCGGTATCGGGTGCGTCATCGGCGGCTTTCTGCAGGATAAGCAGGGGCCACGCTTTGCAGCTTTGTGGGGGACGGGCCTGCTCTGCGGCGGATTCTTCGCGGCGGCGGCTCTCCCGGCAGAGAAGGGGAGCGCTTTTTTCGGGGTGTTCAGCATCCCGGCAGGGCTCGGCACAGCCTTCCTCTATCCGTCCATCCAGTCCTGCGCCCAGAAGTGGTACAAGGGCCGGAAGGGCCTCGCCACCGGCGTCATCGGGGGCGCAGTGGGGTTGAGCGGAGCGTTCCTGACCGTCTTCGTCCGCACGGCGCTGCGGGGCTTCGGGCCGGTGCAGGGCATCCGGGGCGCGTTCTGGGCGCTGGGTGCGCTGACCCTGCCGGTCTGTCTCGCGGGCAGTGCATTGCTGACCGACCCGCCGCCCGAAAAGCCTCAGCCCAGCCGGCAGGGAAAGGCTAAGGCCGCGCCGCCCCTCGACCTCTCGCCCCGGCAGATGCTTGGCACGCGGCAGTACTGGCTCTGCGCCGGAGCGGTCTGCTTTTCCACCCCGGCGGTGCTGCTGTTCAGCCCCATCATCCTGAAGCTTGGGATGGAGCGGGGGCTGGACGAGAGCGCCGCCCTCTGGGCCGTGGTGCTGGGCAGTGTGGGCAGTGCGGCCGGACGGCTGCTGATGCCCCTGCTCAGCGACAAGATCGGCCGCCGCCCCACCGACCTCATCCTCTTCGGCGTGTCGCTGGGGCTTTCGGCGGCGTTCCTGTTTGCCCGGGGGTGGGCCGTCGTGGCAGTGTATGCAGGGCTGACGTTCTGCTACTCGGCGCTGGCGGCGGTGCTGCCCGCCCTCTCCACCGATCTGTTCGGCCTGCCCCACGCCGGGGTGAACTACGGCTTTCTGGCGCTGGGGCAGAGCGTGGGAAGCCTTTTGTTCCCCTGCATCGCTGATCTCTGGGGATTCGAGCAGGGACGGCACATCCTCGCCATCGCGGGTGCGGCGGCGGGCTTCGCCTGCATCTGGGCCGTCACGCCGGTGCGGCGGGAGCCGCAGAAAAAACCGAATTGAGAAGTTGCGCTCCTGCGCAGAAAAACGAAAATGGAAAAAAGATTGCGAAAAATTTGTCAGAAATGACTTGCAAATTGGGCCAACGTCCTCTATAATAAAATTGTGCGTGGTAGTACCGGGAGAGGCGCTGAAAAGAGAGCGGCACGGCCCGGTCAATGCAAGGCGGCAGGGGAGAGAAGCTTCTGCCGCACGGCATCAATTTGTCAAAAGGAGAGTATGATTATGACCTATTCGCAGCAAGTACAGAATATGTGCCCGATCACCAAAGGTCCTAAGCATGGTCCGGCTCCCATCCCCGAAGAGGGCGCATGGGTCAAGGCCTATGAGATCAAGGACATCAGCGGCTACACCCATGGTGTGGGCTGGTGCGCACCTCAGCAGGGTACCTGCAAGCTGTCTCTGAACATCAAGAACGGCGTCATCGAGGAGGCTCTGGTGGAGACCATCGGCTGCTCCGGCATGACCCACTCTGCTGCTATGGCAGGCGAGATCCTGCCCGGCAAGACCATTCTGGAAGCTCTGAACACCGACCTCGTCTGCGACGCCATCAACGTGGCGATGCGCGAGCTGTTCCTGCAGATCGTCTACGGCCGCAGCCAGACCGCTTTCTCTGAGGACGGTCTGCCCATCGGCGCAGGTCTGGATGACCTGGGCAAGGGCCTGCGCTCCATGACCGGCACCATCTTCTCCACCAAGGAGAAGGGCGTCCGTTATCTGGAGCTGACCGAGGGCTACATCAACAAGCTGGCTGTGGATGCCAACGGCGAGGTCATCGGCTATCAGTTCGTCAAGCTGGGCAAGATGATGGAGGACATCCGTCACGGCAAGACCCCCAACGAGGCTTACGAGAAGAACGTGGGTACTTACGGCCGCTTCAGCAAGGAAGCAGGCGCTGTCAAGTACATCGACCCGCGTGAGGAATAAGAGAGGAGGAACAACTCATGGCAACTTTTGAATCTATGGATCGCCGCATGCCGAAGATCGAGGCATGCCTGAAGGCCAACGGCCTCGAATCTCTGGACGCCTGCAACGAGATGCTCCTCGCTAAGGGCATCGACTGCGACAAGATCGTCCGCGGTGTGCAGCCCATCTGCTTTGATAACGCTGTCTGGGCTTACACCCTGGGTACCGCCATCGCCGTCAAGCGCGGCCTGACCGATGCTGCCGAGTGCGCAGCCGCCATCGGCGAAGGTCTGGAAGCTTTCACCATCCCCGGTTCTGTCGCTGAGCAGCGTCAGGTCGGTCTGGGCCACGGCAACCTGGGCGCTCGTCTGCTGAGCGAGGACACCACCTGCTTCGCTTTCCTGGCAGGCCACGAGTCCTTCGCCGCTGCTGAGGGTGCCATCGGCATCGCCCGCACCGCAAACAAGGTCCGCAAGACCCCCCTGCGCGTCATCCTGAACGGCCTGGGCAAGGACGCCGCTTACATCATCTCCCGTATCAACGGCTTCACCTATGTGCAGACCGAGTACGACATCCCCACTCAGACCCTGACCGTCGTCAAGGAGATCCCCTTCTCCGAGGGCGAGCGCGCAGCTGTCAAGTGCTACGGCGCCAACGACGTCATGGAGGGTGTTGCCATCATGAAGAAGGAGGACGTCCAGTGCTCCATCACCGGCAACTCCACCAACCCCGTCCGCTTCCAGCACCTGGTCGCCGGCACCTATAAGAAGTGGGCCATCGAGAACGGCAAGAAGTACTTCTCCGTCGCTTCCGGCGGCGGCACGGGCCGTACCCTGCACCCCGATAACGTCGCAGCCGGCCCCGCCAGCTACGGCCTGACCGACTCTCTGGGCCGCGTCCACGGCGATGCTCAGTTTGCAGGTTCCTCTTCTGTGCCTGCACACGTCGAGATGATGGGCCTCATCGGCATGGGCAACAACCCGATGGTCGGCGCTACTGTCGCCTGCGCTGTTGCTGCTGCACAGGCCAACGCCTAAATCCTTTTCCCAAGTTCGGCAGAGGGGGCCGCTTGTAAAAGAGCGGCTCCCTTTTTATGCTGATAGATGTTCGCAACCACAAACCACGAAGCAAGCAAGGAAGGAAAAACATGAAGAAAGCTCAGATCAAGAAGAGCGTGTCTGCACTGGCTATGGCAGCGGTCATCGCGGTCAGCCTGTTTGGCTACGGCTGCGGTGCAAAGTCTGCCTCTACCAGTTCTGACGCAGGTGTGTCCGGTGATTTCACCGCCACTGCCAAGGGCTTCGGCGGCGACGTTTCCGTCACCCTGACCCTGACCGACAGCGTCATCACCGGCTGCACCGCCGAGGGCAAGGACGAGACTGAGGGCGTCGGCTCTCAGGCCATCGCCAAGATGCCCGGCGAGATCGCCGAGAGCGGCAGCATCGCCGTGGACGGCGTGTCTGGCGCTACCATCACCTCTACCGCCATCAAGGAGGCTGCTGCAGCTGCTCTGACCGCTGCCGGCCTGAACCCCGATGACTACAAGACCGCTGTGGAGAAGGACGCTGCCGCCGAGGACTCCACCGTTGACGCAGATGTCGTCGTCGTCGGTGCAGGCGGCGCAGGCATGACTGCTGCCATCACCGCTGCCGCTGAGGGCAAGAGCGTCGTCATCCTCGAAAGCCAGTCCATGGTGGGCGGCAACTCCGTCCGCGCCACCGGCGGCATGAATGCCGGCAAGACCGTCTATCAGGATGAGAACGAGTTCGGCGAGTCTGCCGGCGTCGAGAAGACCCTGAAGACTGCTGCCGAGAAGTACGCCGACAACGAGACCATCACCGCTCTGGCAAAGACCGTCTCCGAGCAGTGGGCTGCCTATCAGGCCAACCCCACCGGCTACTTCGACTCTGTCGAGCTGATGGAGCTGGATACCATGATCGGCGGCAAGGGCATCAACGACCCCGAGCTGGTCGAGACCCTGTGCGCAAACTCCGCTGACGCCATCGACTGGCTGGACGAGCACGGCATCACCCTGCACAACGTCTCCAGCTTCGGCGGTGCATCCGTCAAGCGCATCCATCGCCCTGTGAACGCAGAGGGCAAGACCGTTTCCGTCGGCTCCTACATGATCCCCCTGCTGCAGGAGAACTGCGAGAAGGCCGGCGTCAAGATGATGCTGGACACCACCGCAACGGAGATCCTGACCGATGCCAACGGCGCTGCCGTGGGCGTCAAGGCCACCGGTGCTTCCGGTGAGACCGTCACCGTCAACGCCAAGGCAGTCGTTCTGGCTACCGGCGGCTTCGGCGCAAACCTCGACATGGTCGTCAAGTACAAGCCCGAGCTGAAGGGCTTCATGACTACCAACGCCCCCGGCATCCAGGGCCAGGGCATCGAGATGGCACAGGCCATCGGCGCTGCTACCGTGGACATGGACCAGATCCAGATCCACCCCACCGTTGAGGCCAACACCGCTGCCCTCATCACCGAGGGTCTGCGCGGCGACGGCGCTATCCTCATCAACGAGGAAGGCCAGCGCTTCATCGACGAGGTCGGCACCCGCGACGTCGTCTCCGCCGCTGAGATCGCTCAGACCGGCAGCTACAGCTGGCTGGTCGTCGATCAGGCCATGGCCGATGCTTCCAGCGTCATCCAGGGCTACATCAAGAAGGGCTACACCGTCACCGGCTCCACCTACGAGGAGCTGGGCAAGGCTATGGGCGTCGATGCCGCTGCCTTCGCAGAGACCATGGAGAAGTGGAACGGCTACGTTGAGGCCAAGAATGACCCCGACTTCGGCCGCACCAGCTTCGCCAACCCCCTGAACACCGCTCCCTACTACGCTGTGAAGGTCACCGCCGGTGTCCATCACACCATGGGCGGCCTGAAGATCAACGCCAACACCGAGGTGCTGAACGAGAAGGGCGAGGTCATCCCCGGCCTGTTCGCAGCAGGTGAGGTGACTGGCGGCGTCCACGGTGCAAACCGTCTGGGCGGCAACGCTGTTGCTGACTTCACCGTCTTTGGCCGCATTGCCGGTGCTGCTGCCAGCGACTACGCTGCATGAGCATCCGCAAGCAGCCTGAGCCGGCAAAAGGCGCAAAACGCCTGAGCTGGAAGGCGAACCTCCTCTTCGCAGCCGTCATCCTGACGGCAGCTGTCCTGCTGGTCTTTCTGCTGCGTCCGCGCAACAAGGCGGAACCGCTGGCAGCAGTCGTGGATTTCGGCGGCGGCATCACCGAGGTGCTGCCGCTGGATAAGGACTACGATTACCTGTACGATGTGGGCAGCTATGTCGTTCATTTACAGGTAAAAGACGGCACCATCTCGTTTCAGGACAGCCAATGCCCGGACCATGTCTGTGAGCAGTTCGGCCAGCTGAGCGAGGAAGGTGCATGGGCGGCCTGCGTCCCTGCCGGGGTGTATGTGAAGCTGGCTCCGCTGAGCGAGGCCGAAGCAGCATCCTGACAAGATAAGATCATCTGAGACACCCGCAATGTTCTGCAAAGGACACTGCGGGTGTCTTTTTTGCATAAAAACCGGAAATAATTTTGTAAATAAAAGGTGAAATGAAATTTGGACGCTTGTGTATTTCAGAAAAATGCGATACACTACCAATAACGGATTTTTCGTGCAAAGGGGTCACGCTGCCCTTTTGCATACCATAGGAGGAAAAGCATGATCTGGAAAAAGAAAAAGGATGCGTCCGCTGAGGCTGCTGAGACCGCAGAAGCCAAGTCCGGTGTGTCTGCATTCGCCAAAAAGAACTGGAAATGGCTCGTGCCGGTGGTCGTCGTGGCGGCAGCGGGCGCTGTCTTTCTCATAGGCGGCGGGAATAAAGCTGCCAGCGGCGATGTGACCTACGCCGAGACGACGCCCGTCCGTCAGGATGTCTCCAACTCCCTGAGCGGCACCGGCACGCTGAACCCGGCCAATACATATACCGTCAAGTCTCTGGTGGACGGCAAGATCCTCACCGGCGACTTTGAAGAGGGCGATAAGGTGGAAGAGGGCGATGTGCTCTACACCATCGACAGCTCGGACGCCTCCACCAATCTGGAAAAGGCCAGCATCGCCCTGCAGCAGGCACAGCGCAGCTACGACAAGACCGTAGACCTCCAGTATGTCCGCGCAGAGGTGGACGGTACGGTCAGCAGTCTCAAGGTCGCAAAGGGCGACCAAGTGACCAGCGGCCAGGAGGTGGCGGTCATCCGCGACAGCTCCAAGATGCTGCTGAACCTGCTGTTCCCGGCAGCCGACGCCGCCAGCTTCTCGGTGGGCCAGAGCGCCGACGTGGTGCTGGACGGCACCTTTGAGACGCTGAAAGGCACCATCACCGCCGTCACCGGCACCGACGAGCTGAGCACCGGCAACCTGCTGGTGCGCACCGTCACCATCCGGGTCAACAATGCCGGCGGTCTGACCACCGCTCAGGCCGCTACCGCCAGCATCAACGGCGTCAGCTCCATCGCCTCCGCCACCTTTGCCTATCAGGCAGAGCGCACCCTGACCGCTCTGGCCAGCGGCACCGTTTCCGCCATCAATGTGCAGGAGGGCGACGCGGTCTCCAAGGGCGACATCCTCATCGAGCTGACCGGCGACGATCTGACCGAATCCATCCAGTCTGCTTCCGAGTCCCTGCGCAGCGCCGAGATCTCGATGCAGAACCAGCAGGACAATATGTCCAACTATACCATCACCTCGCCCATCAGCGGCACCATCATTGAGAAGGACGCCAAGCAGGGCGACGCCCTGACCTCCGGCAGCACCCTCTGCGTCATCTACGACCTGAGCTATCTGGAAATGGTCATCAATGTGGATGAGCTGCAGATCGGCGCACTGTCCGTGGGCCAGAAAGTCCAGCTCACCGCTGACGCTGTGACGGACAAGACCTATGTCGGCACAGTCACCCGTGTGTCCATGAAGGGCAGCTCCAGCGGCGGCACCACGACTTACCCCATCACCATCCGCATCGATGACACCGACGGCCTGCGCCCCGGCATGAACGCCAACGCTGAGATCGTCGTGGCCGAGGCCAACAACGCCCTCGTCGTGCCGAATGCTGCCGTTATCCGCGGCGGCTATGTGCTGGTGAGCAAGAAGTCTCCCAGCGCAGCCAATGCGGTGGAAGACATGGACGCACCGGAGGGCTATGTCTACGTCAAGGTGGAGACCGGCGTCAGCGACGACAGCTACACCGAGATCAAGAGCGGCCTGCAGGAGGACGACACGGTGGCCTACGACACCAGCTCTGTGTCGGATGACTATTACAGCGACAGTATCTGGTAAGGAGGTGCCCCATGAGCGCTCTGATCGAATTTGAGCAGGTGTGCAAGTATTATCAGATGGGCGATACGCTGGTAAAGGCCGCCGACCACATCACGATGAAGATCGAGAAGGGGGAGTTCGTGGCCATCGTGGGCCAGTCCGGTTCGGGCAAGTCCACCTGCATGAACATCATCGGCTGTCTGGATGTCCCCACCCACGGCATCTATCGGCTCAATGGCCGGGATGTGGGCAAGATGAACCGGGACGAGCTGGCGGATGTCCGCAACGAGATGCTGGGCTTCATTTTCCAGCAGTATAACCTTCTGCCCCGGCTGAACCTTCTGGAAAACGTGGAGGTGCCGCTGGTCTACGCCAACATCTCCCGCGCCGAGCGCCACAAGCTGGCCAGGGATGTGCTGGAAAAGGTGGGTCTGGGCGACAAGCTCAAGAACCTGCCCAACCAGCTTTCCGGCGGCCAGCAGCAGCGCGTTTCCATCGCACGGGCTCTGGTGCGCAACCCGGCGGTCATCCTTGCCGACGAACCCACCGGTGCTCTGGACTCCCACACCGGCCGCGAGGTCATCGGGATGCTTCAGCAGCTCCACAGAGAGGGCCATACCGTGGTGCTCATTACCCACGACAATTCCATCGCCGTGCAGGCGGAGCGTATCATCCGTCTGGAGGACGGACAGGTGGTGTATGACGGCGACGCCCACGCGCCCGAGGCCATCGTGCAGCCCATTCTGTCCGGCGAAGCGGCACAGGAGGAAGCAAAATAATGGTATTAGAGACTTTCCGCCAGGCACTGCAGAACGTCTGGAGCAATAAGCTGCGCACGTTTCTGACCATGCTGGGCATCATCATCGGCGTCATGGCGGTCATCGTCATCGTCGGTCTGGGCAACGGCATGACCAGAAGCATGCGGGACAGCTTTTCCGCAATGGGTACCAACACCCTCTCCATCCAGATATGGGGCTATGGTTCCCGCACCGCGACGGTGGATGATCTGTACGACATCGTCAAAAAGAACCCCGAACTGCTTTCCTCCATCTCGCCGCAGCTGGATTTCAGCGACAACACCCCCAAGGTGGGCACGACGCAATACCGTTACGGTACGGTGTACGGCGTGGATGAAAACTACATCAAGTCGAAGGGCTACACCCTCGCCAAGGGCCGGAACATCCAGTATATGGACATTACAGACAACAAGCAGATCTGCGTCATCGGCGATTACATCAACCGCACGGCCTACGGCGGCAATGCGGTGGGCCAGACCATCAAGCTCGGCGCGTACAAGTTCCGCATCGTGGGCGTGCTGAAGGCCAAGATCTCCAATCACGATCAGCAGGAGGGCAGCGACGACGACAGCGTCTACCTGCCCTACACCACAGCCATGCGCCTTTCCAACGAAAGCTCGCCGGACTCCTACTCCGCCATCATGGTGGACGAGGGCCAGGCCAACGAGGCCAAGGCTGCGGTGGAGCAGGGACTGTATGACATCTTCAAGAGCGACAGTGCTTACTATGTCTACAGCGCCAGCGAGTGGCTGGAAGAGATGAATAAGATGATCAACATGGTCATCGTCATCCTCACCGGCATCGCCAGCATCTCGCTGCTGGTGGGCGGCATCGGCATCATGAACATCATGCTGGTGTCGGTCACCGAGCGCACCCGTGAGATCGGCATCCGCAAGGCCATGGGCGCGAAGGAAAGGACCATTCTGGCCCAGTTCGTCACCGAGGCAGCTACCACTTCGGCCCTCGGCGGCACGCTGGGCATCGTCCTTGGCTATATCGTGTCGGCCATCGCCAATCAGGTGCTGCCCATGTTCACCGACGGCATGGACGTCACGGTCAGCCCTTCCTTCAACTCCATCGTGGCGGCTTTCGGCATCTCGGTGTTCATCGGAGTGCTGTTCGGCTATCTGCCCGCAAAACGCGCCGCACGGCTCAACCCCATTGACGCGTTGAGATATGATTAACCTCTCCGTCTGTGCCTTTGGCGCAGCCACCTCCCCTGACGAGGGGAGGCCTTGGCAGTACGGAAAGCTTTCTCTCTTCGCCAGAGGCTCCCCTCGGTAGGGGCAACAACGACGACCGCCGCCAGTGGCGGAAACAGGGAGTCGTTGCTGGGGCAGCGGCCAGCAAGACGCGCGCAATGCGCAGCGGATGCTGGGTGCCGCAACCCGGCCTTGTCGAGCGAAGCGAGACTGAGAGGTTTAACATTTTTTATAAGGAGATCACAATGAAAAAACGTCTTCTCGCATTTCTGCTGGCGGTCAGCATCGCAGTGTCGATGCTGGTGATGCCGGCATCGGCTGCGGGCAACAACACCGCCGTCCAGTTTGCCATCACGCTGGGTGCCATGGATTCCGAGCAGTCCGGCGCACTGGATGCAGCCGTGACCCGCGGCGCATTTGCCAGAATGCTGACCTCTTACTCTACCTACCGGGAGAGCGTCTCTTCCCAGGGGGCAGTGGGGACCCTCTACACCGACCTGCCCGGCTCCTCGGCATGGGCGCCCTATGTCCGCATCGCCGTGCAGCAGGGCTGGATGAATGGCTACACCGACGGCAGCTTCCGTCCGAACAATGCCGTCACGCTGGAAGAAGCCTGCACCGCAGTGCTCAAGCTGATGGGCTATAAGATGACCGACCTGAGCGGCGCGTTCCCCAACGCCCAGCTCAACAAGGCCGGCGAGCTCGGCCTGCGTGCCGGCCTCGACCGCCGTCAGGGCGAAGCGATGAACTACGAGGACTGCGCCGTCCTGCTCTACAATGCCCTCACCGCCAACAACGCCAGCGGCTCGGCCTACGGCACGACCCTGGGCTTTACCGTGAGCAATGGTCAGGTGGATGGCTCCACCATCCTGCTCAGCAGCCTGGAAGGCCCCTTCGTGGCTTCGGAGAGCACGGTACTGCCCTTCGTCCCTGTCAGCGTCTACCGCAACGATAAGGTCTCCGGCTCCGCAGAGCTGAACAAATACGACGTCTACTACTACAGCGAGAGCCTCAAGACCCTGTGGGTCTATACCCGCCGTGCCGCAGGCCGCATCACCGAGGTGTCTCCCACGGCCAGCGCTCCCGCTTCCATTACGGTGGCAGGCACGTCCTACACGCTGGGCAGCACGGCCATTGCTTCCCAGGTGTCCTCCCTCAACGGCGGCGGTGTCGGCCAGGTGGTCACTCTGCTGCTGGGCATGAACAATGTGGCCGCAGGCATCATCACCGGTGAGGAGGCCGACGAGGTCTTTTACGGCGTGGTGCAGTCGGCTTCCCGCAACCTCATCGACGAGGACAACAGCGCCGATGTGCTTCAGACCGTCAAGGTCCTGTGTACCGACGGCCTTGCTCGCGAGGTGAACGTAGACAAAAGCCTGAACTTTCCCACCGGCTGGCTGGTGGAAGTGCGGGTCAGCCCCGAAGGCGAGAGCGTGGAAACGATCGATGAGCGCTCCGTCAGCGGCACTGTGAACGAGAACGCCACCGCGCTGGGCGATAGAGCTCTGGCGGATGACGTGCAGATCCTTGATACGAGTACAGGGGGTGTGGCTGGGACGGTTCGTCCCAGCCGCCTATCGGGGGTAAACTTAAAGGCTTCCGATGTCCGTTACTACACCACCAACCCGCAGGGGCAGATCGACAAGCTCATCCTGAACGATGTGACCGGTGACCTGTGGTACTACGGTGTGCTGGACGATGTGAAGAATGTCGCCGCCAACTACAGCACCCTTCTCAGCGCCATCAAGGCTCAGCCGGGCGACGGCACCATTGATACCGATGCAGTCGTCAGCCAGGTGAAGAGCATCATGGTACCCACCACCACAGAGATCCTGTGGGGCGTTATCTCCGGCGACATCCTCAGCACCGCGTGGGAACGCCTGACCAGCAACACCGGCGCACTTCTGGGCCTCGGCTTCCAGCAGATCGCCAAGATCACCGGCACTCCCTTCAGCCAGATATTCGACTTCATCGGCAGCGGTGCGACCTATATCGGCTACGTCAGCGGCCAGCAGGTCAGTCTGAGCACTTCCATCAAGTATCCTGTGCTGGCCGGCGGCATCGCGGTCTGCCAGGAGACGACCGGCGCTGTCCGCAACATGGTGCAGCTGATGCCCATGAAGATCGACAAGGTGGGTGCGGCCAGCGTCCTTTCCTCCAAGGGCGAAAGGTTTGAAATGGCCGATGATACGCAGGTCTACCTGTGGTACAAGGGCCAGTATTACTACACCAAGCTCACTTCCGTCAACTCCGATGATTACTACCTTACCGGCTGGTACGACAACTTTGGCTGCGCGGCTGGCAAAAAGGTGCGTATCATCGTCGCCGTCAAGAAAGACTGATGGCAGGTTATTACAGCCGCCCCGCGCAGCTTGCCCGGCAGATGCGCCAGCTGCTTTTCCCGAGGCGGTGTCCCTGCTGCCGCAGGGTGCTGGGAACGCTGCCGTTCTGTGAGGTGTGTACACCGCGGCTGGAAGAGCTGCGCCGCGGCCCGGTCATGCGGCTGGACGCGAGCCGCCACTATCTGGGCGCTCTGGACGGGGCGGCTGCACCCTACCGGTACGAGGGCGTCGTCCGCAGCGCCATCCTCCGCGCCAAATACGAAGGCGAAAGCTGGACGGCGGTGGAGCTTGGCGTGGAGATGACGGCCCGGCTGTTCGGAGCAGAAGTGGAGATGCACTTTGCAGAGCCGGTGCCGGGTCTGGTTTCCGGTGCGGCCATCGGTTACGACTGCATCGTTCCGGTGCCTGCCACCAGCCGGCGGCGCGGCTACAATGTGCCGGAACGGATGGCGCAGCCTCTGGCCCATGCACTGGGCCTCCCGCTGCTGCCAAAGGCGCTCTGCCGCGTCCGGGCCGGACGCCATCAGGCAGGACTCTCGCTGGACGAGCGTCTGGAAAATGCGGCCGGTGCCTTCCGGGCGCAGGAGCCGGAGCTCGTGGAAGGGAAGCGGGTGCTGCTGGTGGATGACGTCATCACCACCGGCGCTACCGCCGCAGCCTGTGCGCAGGCACTGTTGGATGCGGGCGCCCACAGCGTCTTTGCCGTGGCAATGGCAGTCACCGAAAATGAAATGGACGCACCATCGAGAGCTTCTGGACGATGAGCGAAAAATCCAGAAAAAATCCAAGAAAAATAAAAAAAGCGCTTGACAAAACGGCCTGCAGCGGGTATACTAATGGAGCTGTGAGCGATGAGCCACAACAAATATCCGGGTGTAGCGCAGTTTTGGTAGCGCGCTTGAATGGGGTTCAAGAGGCCGTGAGTTCGATTCTCGCCACTCGGACCAGACAAAAATAATCCGAACTTGTTTCCGATAGGAGATGGGTTCGGATTATTTGTTTTCTTCGGAAAATTTAACGCAGGTGTTTGAGGAAGATGAAATCCGAAATCATAGATTGACCGACATAAGCCACAACGTGATTTCAGGAGGATACAAACATGAAGTACGATGCAAGAGCTTGCCATTCAACATGGACACCGGCTGTGTGGAACTACTGCTCCGGGATGGGAGAAAAATTTCCATCGACTGCACCGGGGTCGAGGATGCACTGGACGTGACCATGGCGCAGAGGTCGGAATTGGATTACCTTATCTATAATGACCCGCTGGCGTATGCCGAACTAATTTTGAACGATGAATCGGAAGAATATCCGAGGAGTGCAGTCGGAGGCTAGGAATTGAAAAGGAAATACAACGCAAAATCGTCTGTTTTAACTTGATAGTGCTAATCTGGAGATCGGAAGAGCGTCGTGTAGGGAAAGAG
>ERZ810506.72-NODE-72-length-43000-cov-7.59409_pt1 | contig 43000 bp, 34 predicted proteins | sample MGYA00520267_ERZ810506 | MGnify/ENA primary metagenome ERZ810506 (study PRJEB31588, sample SAMN03398949) | human gut metagenome | study: EMG produced TPA metagenomics assembly of the PRJNA231909 data set (A prospective, longitudinal analysis of the... | reverse complement strand
CCCCCCCCCCCTACCTTGTCAATAGGTTATCGCTGAATGTTCCCGCCACTGACATGATTCTACCCAGAACGGCGCCGGGCTGGGCCTTCCGGGCGCCCCCCGGCAGGCCCAGCCCAAAAAAGAAACCGCCGCACGGTGACCGTGCAGCGGTTTCGGAGCAGATACTATTGTTATGCAGACTCAGGTCTCCGGCTGAGCCTCGGCGGCGTTCGACTGCGCGATATACTCGGCGGCATCGTCGGGGATGTCGTCCATCCCGTCGTCACCCACATCGACCACCAGCGGCGGCTTCTTGAAGAGGATGTCGTAGAGGATGGGGACGATGTACAGGGTCATCAGGGTGGCATAGCTCAGGCCGCAGATGATGACGATGGCCATGCCGCTCATGAGCTGGCTCGCCATATCGTTGCTGAACACCATCTGCAGCATGGCCAGAACGGTGGTCAGGGTGGTCATGAGGATAGGACGCATACGGGTCTTGCCGGTGGCGACAAGGGCCGCACGGCGCTCCAGACCGCCCAGACGCAGCTGGTTGGCGTAGTCCACAAAGACGATGCCGTTGTTGACGACGGTACCCATCAGGACGATGAAGCCCATCAGGGAGATCATGGTCAGCTGCTGGCCGGTGACCAGCATACCCAGCAGGCCGCCAGTGAAGGCCAGCGGCACCGTGAACAGGACGATGAAGGGGGACAGCAGGCTCTGGAACTGAGCCACCATGACCAGATAGACGAAGGGCAGGGCCAGAGCCATCCACTGCACCATCTCGTCGACCATCAGGTTGACGGTGGAGGACTCGCCGCCCAGCGAGAAGGAGCAGCCCTCGGGCATCTCATCGGTGAGGGCGAAGGCGTCCAGCGTCTTCTGCAGCACGCGGGACTGGACCGTGGTGTTGTAGCCGTCCAGCGTGTCTGCCGTCACCGTGATATAGCGGGTCTGGTTCTCGCTGGTGATGGAGTCGGGGGCAGTACCCGTCGTCCAGGAAGCAATATCGCCCAGCGTGCAGGTGCCGGTGGTGGTGGTGCCGGTGGCGTCCATGACGCTGGTGGTGAAGGTCATGTCCATCATGTTTTCCTTGGTCATAGGGTCAAGATTATCGCTGATCTGGACTTTCATGGTGGAGCCGTCTACCGTGACGGGCGTCTCCGCCGTGGTGGTGGTGGTGAGCTTGGCGGCGATCTGCTGGTAGACCTGCGCAACCGTCAGGCCATAGGCGCGGACCTTGTCGCGGTCGATGTCCAGATTGATGGTCGCATCGCCCTGACCGAGGCCGGTGGCGGCATTGGCGAAGCCCTCAGTGTCGTTGACCATCTGGACGACCTTATCGCCCAGTGCGGTAATGGTATCGGCGTCGGGGCCGTAGATCTTGACAGAGAGGCCGCTGCTCAGCTGGCTGGTCAGGTCCTGCATACCGCTGATCTCGACGGTGCCGGTGCAGTTCCCGACGCCGGAAACGGCATCATTCAGGGCCTGCTCCACGGCGGCGATCCGGGTAGAGGACAGTGACTCGTCCAGCATGACGTTGAACTGGTAGCTGCCGTAGCTGTTGGCGGCGCTCAGCAGGTCGGTGATAGCGCTGGGCAGGCCCAGCTGGCCGATGTCGATGCCGGCCACAGTGGTATCGGTGGTGACGCCCACCTCTTCCACGCCGTCCACGGCCATGACGGCCTCGACGACCTGTCCGGCCACACCGTAGGACTCCTCTTTGGTCAGGCCGTCGTCGGTGGAGAGGGCGATGGTGGCCTCATTGCTGGAAATTTCGGGCAGAAGGACGACGCCCATGGAGAAGACCTTCCAGCCGCAGAAGGCCAGCAGGACGACAGCGGCCAGCAGCGGCAGAGCGCGGTGCTTCAGGCACCACTCGAGGCTGTGGGCATACTTATCCTGGATCTTTTCAAACCAGACCAGACGCTTCGGCTCAGCCTTTTTCAGGACAGTGGAAGCAGCGGCAGGCACGACGGTGATGGCTACGATGAGAGAGGCCATCAGGCAGTAGCCGATGCACATGGACATGGGCTGCAGCAGGCTGCGCACCGTGCCGGAGGCGAACACCACCGGCAGGAAGACGCAGACCGAGGTGAGGGTAGAGGCCACCACCGACATACCCACCTGACGAGCGCCCTGCACGGCGGCGCGGGCCGCCGGTACGCCCCGGCCCCGCAGACGGTAAATGTTCTCGATGACGACGACCGAGTTATCCACCAGCATACCGACGCCCAGCGACAGGCCCGCCAGCGTCATGATGTTCATGTCGAGGCCGGTGAAGTACATCAGAACGACGGCGAACAGGACGGACAGCGGGATGCTGACGCCGACCACGAGGGTGGGCTTGATGTCCTTCAGGAAGATGGCCAGCACGATGATGGCCAGTGCAGCGCCCACCAGCATACTGCTGATGATGCTGTTGACGATGATGGTGATGTAGTTGCCCTGATTGGACAGGACGACGACGTGAAGGTCAGAATACTGGGCCTGCAGCTCCTTGAAGGCATTCAGGCAGCCGTCCGAGACGCTGCTGGCGCTGGAATTGGCGTTGCGGAAAATTTTCAGCACCACGGCCCGCTCCCCATTCAGACGGGTATAGCTGGCCTCGGCGTTGTCGATGACGGCCACGTCGGCCACATCGGAGAGGCGGACATCGCCGAAGCCATCGACGTGGAGCAGAAGTGCGCCCTCGATGTCCGAAACGCTGTCGTACTCTTCGCCGACCTTCAGCAGCCAGGACTCGCCGCTCTTATCGGCGACGTAGCCGGCAGGCATCGAGAAGTTCTGGGCGTAGATGAGCTGGGCGAGGGTCTTTATGTCCAGCTGCTTGGCCACATCGGCGCTGGCAAGGGCCTTTTCCTTGGTCTCCTCGTAGAGCTGCTTGGCGTCTTCCAGCTGGTTTTCGTAGTCCTTCAGCTTCTCCCGGGCCTCGGTGAACTGCATATAGGCGCTGAGCTGCTGGCTGGAATAGTTGCCCAGAGCGACGGAGAACTGGTTCATCAGGCCGGGGACATTGTCCATGGCTTTGATGACCTCGTCCAGAGTCTTATAAATGGTGCTCAGGCTGTTGGAGACTTCCAGCTCGTCGGCAAGGTCGGAGACGGTGCCGTCGCTGGTTCCCAGACGGCCCTGCAGCTCCTGCAGAGCGGCGGTGAGCTTATCGGTGATGTCGCGCAGCTCGCCGACGATCTCGATGAGGGAGTCGATGTCCCGCATACCGGTCTGGTTGAACTGGTCCACGACCCGCTGCAGGCCGTCGCGGACGTCGATGAGGGCCTGCTGGATCTCCGGCTCATTGACCACGCCGATGAGCTGGTTGATGCTGCTCAGCAAAGCCTGCGCCTGGTCGCGCACGACGGTGACGGCGTCGGCCACCTCCGTACCCATCTGGGCCATGACCGTATCGGAGACCGTGTCGCCAAAGTTTTTCAGCTGTTTTTCGTACTCGGCACGGCCTGCGGCGATCTGGGCCTCGGCGTCATCGAGCTGGGCGCGGGCGTCGGCCAGCTGGGTGTCGATGAGCTCCAGCAGGCGGGCGTTCACTTCGTCTATCTTATCCTGATTCAGCTGCACCTGCACCATCTTTTCGATGAGGCCGTTGGCCGACACGCTGGAAACGCCGCCGGTGCGGCCCACATAAGGCACGAGGGTGTTATCCACGAAGTCCGACAGATCGTAGACATCGCTGCCCTCCCGGCTGACAGCCGCCGTCATAAAGGCGTTCATGTTCAGGCTGTACTCGATGATGGAGGGGGTCAGACAGGTGCCGGGCAGGCTGGACGCGGTCTGGTCCACCTTGTTGGAGGTCTTGACCATCGCGCTGTTCATGTCGGTGCCTTCGGCGAATTTCATGAGCAGAAGGCTGTAGTTTTCTGCCGAGGTCGCCGTGATGCTCTCGACGCCGGACACTGTACCCAGCGCGTTCTCCATCACATCGGAGACTTCTGACTCCACACGCTCCGGGCTGGCACCGGGGTAGACGGTGACCACCATGAGGTATGGCGTGCTGATGTCGGGCAGAAGGTTCGTCTGCAGGTTCGTGATGGACACGAAGCCCAGCAGCAGGACCATGATGACCGCAACAAGGATGGTGAACGGCTTTTTGACACTGAATTTTTCCATGATTTCCTATCCATTTCTTTTTTATGCCGCCGCGCGGCAAAAGGTACGCCGCAACCACGGCAGCACCCTCTGAACGCTTCTTATCGTTCCTATTATACACGAGGGAATCTCCCTTGCAATAGTCCTGAAGTTAATATTTAACAAAACTTTCCTTAATCCACCTTCGTTTAGGAAGTCAATGGGAAGATCCCGGCTACTTTCTTGCCATATTTCGTGGAAATACGGGCCGGATTATGCTATACTAGAATGCAGAATGGAATTTTATCGCAATTTCAGGCACAGCGCCTATCCAGACTGCTCAAGGCCCATGTTCCGGGCTTATATACGTTCGATACGACCCCAAAGAGGAATGCTATGAAGAAAGTTATATCCGTCCGTTTCAAGGACAACGGCAAGACCTATTATTTTGACCCCGCAGACACCCCCATCAAGACCGGCGACTATGTTATCGTCGAGACGGCCCGGGGCGTGGAGTGCGGCGAAGTGGTGCAGGGCGTGAAGGAGATCGCCGACTCTGCTGTCCCCAAGGCCCTCAAGCCCATCACCCGGATGGCCGACAGCGTGGACGTGCGCCGGATGCGCCAGAACCGTGAGGACGAGAAGCGCGCCTACCACACCTGCCAGGAGTGCATCGCCCGCCACGGGCTGGAAATGAAGCTGGTGGAGGCCGAATACACCCTCGACCGCTCCAAGATCATGTTCTATTTCACCGCCGATGGCCGTGTGGACTTCCGTGAGCTGGTCAAGGATCTGGCCGGCATCTTCCACACCCGCATCGAGCTGCGCCAGATCGGTGTGCGCGACGAGAGCAAGATGATAGGCGGTCTGGGCATCTGCGGCCAGCCCTTCTGCTGCAGCCGCTTCCTGAAAGACTTTCAGCCCGTCTCCATCAAGATGGCAAAAGAGCAGGGTCTTTCCCTCAACCCGACCAAGATCAGTGGTGCCTGCGGCCGCCTGATGTGCTGCCTGGCCTACGAGGAGAGCGCCTACGAGTACCTGAACAGCATCATGCCCATGGTGGGCAGCACCGTCCGCACGCCGGACGGCCTCGGCACCGTGCTCGAGGTCAACCCCATCTCCGGCTATCTGCGGGTGCGCTGCGGCACCGAGGCCTTCGCGCCCCGGTACTATAAGGTGAGCGTCTGCGAGTATATCTCCGGCGGCAAGCGCGCCCCCCGCCGCCCCGACCCGGACGACGATTATTCCGGCGTGCGCAATCCCGCCCCGGTGGTGGCTTCGGTCAACGCCGACGGCACCTCGTCCTGCCCCGGCTGCGGCAGAAAAGATAAAAAATAAGAGGCTGGAAATGGCGGGGTCTCCGAACGGTTAGTCTGTTAAAACTAACTTTGCTTCGTGATTTTCGCCAAAAAACCTCTTCAAATTTCTCCAAAAGTTAGCCTGTGCTTTTGTGCAACCCACCAAAAAACGAAAAATTGCTTTTGGGCTGGTACGGTTAGTCTTGCCTTTTTGAAACGGCTTTGTTAAAATGCAGTCAAGGATACGATTTCCGAGGGGTCTGCCAGAGCCGTGCAGGGGCAGATTTCTTCATAAATACTGAGCACGGGGAGATAAAGGAGAGTTCTATTATGGCACACAAGGTTTCTGACGCATGTGTTGGCTGCGGCGCTTGCGAGGGCGCTTGCCCCGTTGGTGCAGTCGCTGTTGAGAACGGCGTTGCAGTTGTGAACGCAGACGCTTGCATCGATTGCGGCGCTTGCGAGGGCGCTTGCCCCACCGGTGCTATCACCGCTGAATAATTTTTAGCAGATAGCGCGCGAATAACGCATCAAAAGCAGCAGACCTGCCAGGCGGGTCTGCTGCTTTTCTTTCTTGCATAATTTTTTCATCTTTCGGGACACAATATTTTGTCGGAGGATTTCGGCTGGGCGTATGGAACATTCTACCGAGATTTTGTATAATAAAACAGAAGTATACTGCTCCGCCATCCACCGGTTCGGCTCGGACGCGCTTTTGCTGGCCCGTTTCTGCGAGCCGCGGCGCAGCCAGAAGGCGGCAGACATGTGCTCCGGTTGCGGCATCGTGAGCCTTGAGTGGCACGACCGGGGCCATCGCGGCCCCTGCGCCGCCGTGGAATTGCAGCCCGAGGCCAGTGCGCTCTTACAGGAGGCTGTGGCCGCGCAGGGCATCGAGCACATCACCCCTTATCTCACCGACCTGCGCACCTTCCGGGAAGGGGAGGGCCAGTTCGATGTCTGCGCCTGCAACCCGCCCTACTTTACCGCCGGGCCGCAGAGCACCGACGCGGGCCGTGCCACGGCCCGCCACGAGACGGACTGCACCCTCGAGGATGTCTGCGCCTGTGGTTTCCGCCTGCTGAAAGACGGCGGAAAGCTTTCCCTCTGCCATCGGCCCGAGCGTCTGGCCGAGGTGCTGGCTGTGCTGCGGGCACACCGCCTCGAGCCGAAGCGTCTGGCCTTTGTGAAGAATAAGCCTGACGCCGCACCGTGGCTTTTTCTTGTGGAAGCCCAGAAAAACCGCCGCACCGGCCTGCGCATCGAACCGGATGTGCTCATCACCGCCGGGGCGGCGATGTACGGAGAAGTAAAATAACAACATCAGGGAGGTCAATCATGGCCGGTATTCTTTATATCGTGGCAACCCCCATCGGCAATCTGGACGACATGCCGCCCCGCGTGGCCGCCACCTTCGGCGCGGCGGACTTCGTGGCCGCCGAGGACACCCGCGTGACCATGCGGCTGCTGAACTATCTGGGCCTGAAAAAGCCGATGGTCAGCTACTACGAGCACGCATTGCAGAAGGGCGAGGGCATCCTGCGCCGCATTGAGGCGGGCGAGAACTGCGCCCTCTGCTCTGACGCCGGAATGCCCTGCGTCTCTGACCCGGGCGAGGTCATCGTGCGGGACGCGCTGGCCCGGGGCATCAAAGTCGTGCCTGTCCCGGCGGCGTCTGCCTGCGTGACGGCGCTGGCCGTCTCGGGCCAAGACACCTCCCGCTGGGTGTTCGAGGGCTTCCTGCCCGTGAATCGGAAGCAGAAAAAAGAGCGTCTTGCTGAGCTTCTGGGTGAAAAGCGGACCGTCATCTTCTACGAAGCGCCCCACAAGCTGCGCACGACGCTGGACGACCTCGTGAACGCCTTCGGCCCGGAGCGGAGCATCACCCTCTGCCGTGAGCTGACCAAGCTCCACGAAGAGATTTGGAAGACCACCCTCGGGGAGGCACAGGCCCACTACGCCGCCAACGAGCCGAGAGGCGAGTATGTTCTGGTCATGGCCGGTGCGCCGGCTTCCACAGAGCCGGAAGCAGAAATGACCCTCGAACAGGCCGCACAGCGCGCCCTCGAGCTGACCGGACAGGGCTTCGGCCCCACTGCCGCCGCCAAGGCCGCAGCCCAGGGGACGCCCTACTCCAAGAGCGAAGTATATAAGGCGCTGCTGACCATCCAGCAGCGCGACCCGGAATAAAATTTGAGGAGGATCCTTTTCCCGTGACGAAACTTCTGATTTTGAGCGACAGCCACAACAGCCGTCTGGCCATCGAAAACATTCTGGCCGCCGAGGCGGACAGCATCGACGCGCTCATCTTTCTGGGCGACGGCCTGCGCGACCTCGAGCAGGCGCTCACCTTTTACCCCTCTCTGCGGGCCTATGCTGTAGCCGGAAACTGCGATTTCGGTGCGCTGGAGCCGCTGGACGGGCTTGCCGCCTTTGACGGGGTGGTCGTCTTCTACACCCACGGCCATATGTACGGGGTGAAATACGACCTCGACACGCTGGCTGACGCAGCCGCAGCCCGGGGCGCGAACGTCGCTCTCTTCGGTCACACCCACATCCCGGTGGCAGAAGAGCGGGGCGGGGTGTTCCTGTTCAACCCCGGCTCCTGCGGCCGGTGCTACACCGGCCCCAACACCTACGGCATCCTGACCCTTGCCGACGGCAAGGTGGTCAGCCACGAGCACAAAGAGGTACCCAAAGCATGAGCATCAACGAGGTGCGCTGGCTGTCCGAGTGCGGCAGCACCAACGCTTACGCAAAAGAGCATTTTGAAGAGTTCGGCCCGGTGGGCGCGGTATATACCACCAATCAGACCGCAGGCCGGGGCCGTCTTGGCCGCAGCTGGGTGAACGCCGAGGGCCGCGCCCTCTATTATACGGCGGTCATCCGGGAGCCGCTGGCCCAGCCTGCCACCCTGCCGCTGCTGGCAAGCCTTGCCGTCCGCGATCAGCTGGCCCAGCGCTACGGCGTGGACTGCCAGATAAAATGGCCCAATGACCTGCTGCTGAACGGCAGGAAGATCGTGGGCATCCTCTGCGAGAGCGTCAGCTACGGCTTCCAGATGCAGGGCCGGGGCATCGTCTGCGGCATCGGCATCAATCTGGCACAGCCCCAGAGCTATTTCGACGCCGCAAACCTGCCCAACGGCACCTCCCTCGAGTTGCAGGGCGCGAAAGTGGACCTTGCCGCCGACCCCCAGTGGCTGGCCGAGGCGCTGACGGACTTCGGCTTTGACCGTCCGCTCTACACCTTCGCGCGGGAGGGCTTCGCTCCCTTCCGGGACGAGTACAAGGCGGCCTGCGTCAACCTGGGCCGCCACGTCACCTTCGATCTGCCGGGCGGCGGCACAGGCAGCGGCACAGCCATCGATGTGGACGCCGACGGCCAGCTCATCGTCCGCACCGACAGCGGCGAGGAGAAGGTCTTCACCGGCGAAGTCTCCGTCCACGGCATCTACGGGGCCGTATAATTTTTCCAGCATTCCAGCGCCTCTGCGGGCCGTCCGGCCCCGGGGGCGCTTTTCTTTTCTCCCTGCAAAGTTTGTGGAAAACCCGGGTTTTCCCACGGTTTTCCACACATGGTTTTTGCCGGGCAGCGTTTGTGGAAAACTCCTGCGCCAAAAATTCCAGAGGGGAGAGGCGCTTTTGCCCCAAGCGCGAAACGCCGCAGAAAATAAATTTTTGGCCTCGACTTTCTTTTCAAAAAAAGGCTCTGTGACCTCTTTTCTCCCCAGATTTTCCCTCTTTTCCCGTTTTAGAATACATCGTGTATAACCCAAAGCTCAATTTTCTGTGGAAAACTCGGTGGAAAAAGTGGAAAACACTGTGGGAAACCCCGCTTCTTTTTCACAAAATCGGTGGAAAACCCAGTGGAAAAAGTTAAAAAATCATTCCAGACGGGATACTCTTCCGATAACGCACCAAAATGGAGTCCCGCACTTCCCACGGATTTTCTTGAATGGGCCGGGCAAACATGATACAATGAAAAACAGAAAACGGCCCCGGACATGGGCCGCAAAAATTCTTTTCACGGAGGCTTCTGTCTATGAACTGGATCTCCCGCCTTGAGCGGAAATACGGCCGCTTTTGCATCCCCAACCTCATCTCCATCATCGTAGGCGGACAGATTTTAGTCTACGCCATCGAGCTGTTCGTCAACCAATTCATCTCCGTCTATCTCGGCCTGAGCCGGAGCCTGCTGCTGATGGGGCAGGTGTGGCGGCTCATCACCTTCGTCTTTATCCCGTTTTCGGGGGGCGGGCCGCTGAGCGTCATCCTCGGCATCTACTTCACATGGTTCATCGGCACGGCTCTGGAAAAAGAATGGGGCGATTTCCGCTTCAACCTCTACTTCCTGCTGGGGATGATCGGCACCGTGCTGGGCTGTCTCGTCACCGGCATCCCCGCCGACACCTACTGCCTGTCGCTGTCGCTGCTGCTGGCTTTCGCCATGCTCTACCCCGAGGTGCAGGTGCTGCTGTTCTTCGTCATCCCGGTAAGGGTGAAGTATTTCGGCCTCTTCGCCGCTGCCATGTGGCTGTTCAGCTTCCTGACTGCCGGGTGGCTGTATAAGGTGAGCTATCTGCTGAGTATGCTGGGATTTGTGCTCTTCTTCGGGCCGCAGGCACTGCGCAGCGTCCGGGCGTGGATACGCCGGGAGCAGTGGAAGCGGAAGAACCGGAGGTGAGCCGCACATGATGATAGACCGCCTTGCGGGCAATGCGGCCCTGAAAGACAGCGTCCGCCTGATGCTGGGCAGCCGCCGTCTGACCCACAGCGTGTTATTGGTGGGCGAGACGGGCCTGGGCGCGGGCTACGCGGCCCGGTGCGTGGCGGCAGACTATCTTTACCCGGCAGGCGGCGCACCTGCTGAGGCCCTTCTGCGGGGCGAATGCTGCCGTGCCGTGGGCAAAGCCGGCGACCGCGACAGCGGCCGCATCGAGACCGGCGTGGTGCGGGAAGCCATCTCCGTCACCGGCATGGGCTCGGGCGGGCGGTATCTCGTCAGTCAGGTCAAGGCCATGCGCACCGAAATTTTCAATACCAGCCTCTCCGCCGAGGGCCGCGCCGTCCTGCTCTACCATGTGGAGCGGATGAACGAAGAATCCGCCAACGCCCTGCTGAAGGTGATGGAGGAGCCGCCGGAAGGCGTGCTCTTCCTGCTGACGGCAGATTCGCTGGCCGGTGTGCTGCCCACCATCCGCAGCCGCTGCATCAGCTTCGCCGTGGCCCCGGTCAGCCCCGAGGAATGCGCCCAGTGGTGCATCGGGCAGGGCGTGGACAAAAAGCAGGCCCGGCTCTACAGTGAGCTGTTCGACGGCCACATCGGCACAGTGCTTGCCGCCGCCCGGGACGACGCCCGCCGGGAACAGGTGGAAAAGGCCCTGACGCTGGCCAAGGCCGCGGCGGCTCACGACAGCTATGCCGCCGCCGTCCTGCTGGCCGGGTACGAGAAGGACAAGGCCGCAGCAGCGGCCCTGCTGGGCGATTTCCGGGCCGTAGCCGCCGCCGGGCTCCGGGGGTGCGCCAGCACCCCTCTGACGGCTGACGCCGCCCGCCGCGCCCTCTCGCTGGCCGATGCGGCCATTCAGCGGCTCGGCGCACAGGTGAACCCCAAAATCACACTTTCCGTTCTTGCAGCGAAGCTTAGATAAAGCAAAAGCTCCCCGGAAGGGGAGCTTTTGCTTTTGCTATTGCTATTTGATCCTATTATCTTCTGCGGGACCGACTCCGCCGCCGCAGGTTCAGCGAACCGCCGCCGGCCACCATCGTCAGGAAGCCCAGCACGATGAGGATGCCGATGAGCGCGGCCATGAGAAGAAGGGTCGTTTTGGCGTCGGTGCGAAAGTCAGACACATATTCTTTGTGGGTCACAAGGTCCACCGTTCCCATCTCGTAGCCGTCGAGGTAGACGGTGGCCGTACCAAGCACAGCACCCTCCTTGACGGTGGCCGAAGTGCTCTCCGGCACCGAGAACTCGAAGGTCACTTCATCGTCGGCGTGGCCGTAGCCGCTGAGGTCGCTGGCGGCGTAGAGCTCCACGGCTTCCTCCGTGCGGCACTTGGTCAGCGGGATGGTGGTCAGCACCGTCTCCGTGTCCACGAGCTGACGGTCAGAAAAGCTGGAGAAAGCCCAGTCCAAAATCTCCGCACACTCGCGGTAGATGTTGTCCATATCACTGCCCAGCACCACGAGGCCGTAGGTGTGGCCGTCCTGCTGGGCAAAGGTGACGAAGCACCGGCCTGCGAGGGTAGTAAAGCCGGTCTTCATGCCCCGGACATAGTCGCGGTGATAGGCATACTCCGGGTCCAGCATGAGGTTGGTGGACTTGATGGTCCGCTCGTTCTGGTGCAGGTTCGTGGCGGGCAGCGTATAGGTGAGGGTGTTCGCGGCCTGCATATAGGTCTCGTTGGCGTAGCAGGCAGCGGCAATTTTTGCAAGGTCCTCTGCCGTGGAGACGTTGCCGTAGTCGTACAGACCGTGGACGCAGGAGAAGGTGGTATCCGTGCAGCCCAGCTCCTTGGCGCGGGCGTTCATCTGGGCCACAAAGGCCGTCAGGTCGCCGCCCGAGACGTCGCTGGCGATGACGCTGGCCGCGTCGTTGGCGCTGGCCACCAGCAGACCGTAGAGCAGGTCGATGCGGCGCACCGTCTCGCCGATGCGGAGGTTCATGGTGGAGCCGTTGGCGTTCTGGATGTCCTTGAACTCCTGGGTCAGGCTGGTGGGAATGGTGATCTCAGCGTTCATGTCCTTGCCGCTCTCGAGGAAGAGCAGGGCCGTCATCATCTTGGTGAGGCTGGCGATGTAGCGCTGCTGGTCAGAGTTCTGCCTGAGGATGGGCTTGCCGGTATCCAGATTGAAGAGATAGACCGACTCGGTGTCGCTGGCCGTCTGGATGGGCATCTGATAAGCGGCAAACCCGGGCAGGGCGGCGCAGACCATCAGCACCAGCGTGAGCAGCAGCGCCGTGCTCCGGCGCAGGAAGGTGGATCGATTCATAGGCTTGTCCTCCTTAACATTCAAACATCAGCCAAACACTTTGTGCCAGAATGCACTCAGCCCGTGCTTCTCGAGTTCGGCCTCGGGCTTTGCCGGGGCGGGGTGCAGTTCGGGGCTGGTAAAGGCCCAGTCGAACAGCTCTGCCGCCTCCCGGAAGATATTCTGGGAGTTCGAGCCCAGGATGACCAGCCCGTACGTATGGCCGTCCTTCTGGGCAAAGGTGACGAAGCACCGCCCGGCCTGGGTGGTGAAGCCGGTCTTCATGCCGTGGGCGTAGCTGCGGTAATAGCCGCTGCCGGGCTGCAAAAGCTTGTTGGTGGTCGTGACCGTCCGGGCCGGATGCACATTGGTGGCGGGCAGTTCATAGGACACCGTGTCCGCGATCTGGCGGTAGGTCGGGTCCGCATAGCAGGCCAGCGCGATCTTCGCCATATCACGGGCCGTGGAGTAGTTGCCGCCGTCGTAGAGGCCGTGGGGGCAGGTGAAATGGGTGGCCGTACAACCCAGCTGACTGGCCCGGACGTTCATCTGGGCCGCGAAGGCGGCCAGACTGCCGGAGGTATCGACGGCCAGCACGCTGGCCGCGTCGTTGGCGCTGGGCAGGAGCATGGCGTACATCATATCGATGCGGCGCACCGTCTCGCCGGCCTGCAGGCCGATGGTGTGGCCACGGTTGGCCCGGATGGACTGAAGTTCCGGCGTGAGGCTGGCCGGGATGGTGATGCCGGCGCTGAGGTCGGTGCCGCTTTCCAGCACGAGAAGGGCCGTCATCATCTTGGTCAGGCTGGCAACGCAGCGGGGAAGGTCGGGGTTCTGCTCCACAAGAGCTTCGCCGGTGTCGGCATCGAAGAGGTAGATGGATTCCTGCGGGTAGGCGGCCTGAATGGGCATCGCGTAGACGGCAAAACCGGACAGTGCCGCTGTAGTCATGAATGCAGCGGTCAGGACCAGAGCCAGAAACCGCCGCGCAAAGGGATGAAACTGCATAAATTGATACTCCTTCGGAAGCCTGGGGGCTTCCTTGCTCCGACAATAAGAGCTATAATAAAGAATACCATAAATGAAGCAAAAGAGAAAGGTGGTTTTTCAACAATGATGCTCTCCTTTGGTGGAAAAATGCCCCGGGATGAGGGCGCTGTCTTTGTGGCGGCGAATGCGACGGTGCTGGGCGACGTGACACTGGGCAGGGGCGTGAACATCTGGTACGGGGCTGTACTGCGGGCCGACGAGGGCGCGCTGATACTGGGCGAGAACAGCAATGTGCAGGACAACGCTGTGCTCCACTGCGACCCCGGCGGGCAGGTCGTTCTGGGCAAAAACGTCACCGTAGGCCACAGCGCCCTCGTCCACGGCTGCACGGTGGGGGACAACAGCCTCATCGGGATGCATGCTACCATCCTCAACCACGCTGTCGTGGGCAAAAACTGCATCATCGGGGCCGGGGCGCTGGTGCCTGAAGGAATGGTCATCCCCGACAACTCGGTGGCGGTAGGCGTGCCTGCCCGGGTCATCAAGACCATCCGGGACGACCAGCTGGCCCACAACATCGAGAACGCAGAAGCTTATGTGGAGATGGGTCGTCAGCACGCGGCGCTCGTCAGCCTCTGAAATATACTTCATCAGCTACTTGTTCTTTGCATCGTTCTGCGCTATTATTAGTTCAGGAACCCCTAGTTCCATTCCGCAAATATTTATTGGAGGTAGCTATTATGAGTATTGAGATCTCTCGACGCAATTTTCTGAAAACCGCCGCTGCTTCGCTTATTTTAGCGGGGGGGGGGTATTGACCGGCTGTGACAGCAGCAAGGACAATGACACCAAAAACCCCCAGTTCGTAAAGCACGGGAAAGATGATACTTTTACTTTCAATGACGGCACGAAGGTTGTTTTCTATGGTGTTCAAAGCAGTGCAGAGGGAAATTATCCCTATCATGCAATCACTTTCACATTTACTGCGCCAGACAATGCAACCGCTACTCTTTCTCCTCTCAATTTTTCTGCTTATATGACTGCACCGATGACTTGTATCGGCATAAGTAGAAGTGACAGAACGCCATCTGATTGCACTCCCACTTCCACGGGTACAACCAGTACCGAGATTCAAGCCGCTAAATCCAAACATATTCTCGCCAAGTTCAACTATGTGGAAGGAACACCCACATTCAAGATCACATACAACGGTCAGAGCATCAAGTTCAAAGAAAATGCAGACAGCGACAAAAACGATAAGCCCTATCTGTCTACCGGTATCTACTCTGATATTTTCTGATTTCCGTAATTGTAATCTTCCGGCTGTGTAGCTGAATCGCAGCGCGCCCCTATTTTTTATGGGGCGCGCTTTTATTTTTACGATCATGTTTCAACGTGCAGGACAACGCCGTGCTCCACTGCGACCCCGGCGGGCAGGTCGTTCTGGGCAAAAACTGCATCATCGGGGCCGGGGCGCTGGTGCCTGAAGGAATGGTCATCCCCGACAACTCGGTGGCGGTAGGCGTGCCTGCCCGGGTCATCAAGACCATCCGGGATGACCAGCTGGCCCACAACATCGAGAACGCAAAAGCTTATGTGGAGATGGGCCGTCAGCACGCGGCGCTGTGAGATATTACGTTGTATATTACGCCAAATCGCTTGTACCGCTGGCTTTTCTATGCTATCATCGAGTCAAAACAGGGCGCGTCCCGCCCGCACGGAGGTATGAAGAATGTCTGAGATGTTTTCCCGCCGAGTATTCATGAGGGGTCTGGGCGTCGTGGCCGCTGCCGCTGCACTGACGGCCTGCTCTTCCACCAATGAAGCTGTCAATCAGGCTTTGATCGAGGGCGCAGTCGGCGGCATCGTGGCTGCGGATTGCAAAATTGGCAGAATGACATACTGGGCCGCAAATGCCACTGTTCCCGTCTACGAGATCTCTTTCAGAATCGTCATGACTAATGTCAGCTCGAAGCCTGTGACTCTCAGCGGTGATAACTTTGCCACTACGCTGGATGGTACCCCCATCCCCCCGTTCAACTTCAGCGCACGGGATGTGGGAGATGCAGACATCTGGCGCACCTATGACAGTCTCACCATCAGACCCGGCGAGGAGCGCAGTGTTGCCTTGGCGTATGAAATCAGCCAGTCGACCTATGACAGCTGGTACCGTTCCAGCCGCACCGTCGCCGTTAGCTTTACCTGCGGCAATCAGCGCGTGACCTACACCAAAAATTCCCGCTCTGACGAAATCACCGTGAGCGACATTGAGACGCTGTAAGCAAAGCGCTGCATTTCCGCTCCAAAAATTTCACAGGCCGATTAACAAATCTTTCACAGGAAAGACATGATTTTGGCCGGTAATTCGGGTATACTATAGCTCACAAGGGTGCGGGGCCGCAACCGCCCCTTGCACATGATTCCTCCTCACACCAAAGCAATACCCCAAACAGCAAGGCCCCCTCTGGCGTCGCCGCAAGCGCCAGACGGGGGCCTTGTTGTATCTGGGAAACAGAACGCCCCCGCTCAGCACTTCCTGAGCAGGGGCGTTTTTGTGTATTTACATCATGCCGCGGAAGACAGCCTGTGCGATCTGGAAGTAGAGGATCAAGCTGCAGGCGTCCACGATGGTGGTGATGAAGGGGGTCGCCATGATGGCCGGGTCGGCGCCCAGCTTCTTGGCGGCCAGCGGCAGCATACCGCCCACCAGCTTTGCGAGGATGACGCTGAAGAACAGCGACACGCTGACGACCACTGCGTAGCCGATGACATTGTCATACTGGCCGGCGTAGAGGTAGGTGTACATCAGGTAGATGCGCAGGCCGTTGACGAGGCCCAGCACCGCGCCGACGATGGCGGAGACCCGCAGCTCCTTGCCCAGAACTTTGAGGAAGTCGCTGGGCTCCACCTCGCCCAGAGCGAGGCCGCGGACCATCAGGGTGCTGATCTGGTTGCCGCAGTTGCCGGCGGTATCCATCAGCATGGGCATGAAGGAGACCAGCAGGGGCAGGCTGACGAAAGCCTCTTCGTAGTGGGTCGTGACCATACCGGTGAAGGTTGCAGAGAGCATCAGGATGAGCAGCCAGGGGATACGCTGCTTGGCATGGGTCCAGACGCTGGTGCCGAAGTAGGTGGTGGCATCGTCGTCGGGCAGAATAGCTGCCATCTTCTGCATATCCTCGGTGCTCTCATCGGTCAGGACGTCGATGGCGTCGTCGATGGTGATGATACCGACGAACATGCCCTCGTTGTCCAGAACGGGCATCGCGGTGAAGTCGTAGCGCTGCATCTCGCGGGCCACATACTCCTGGTCATCCGTGACCTTCACGGTGACGACATTGTCGTCCATGATGTCCACGATGGGGGTAGAGGGGTCAGACAGCAGCAGGCTGCGGGCCGACACGACGCCCAGCAGGCGGTTGCGCTCCACCACATAGCAGGTGTAGACCGTCTCAGCGTTCTCACCCTGCTTACGGATAGCGGCGAAGGCGTCACCGACGGTCATCTCCTGCCGCAGACGGACGTATTCGGGGGTCATCAGGCTGCCGGCAGAGCTCTCGGGGTAGTTCAGCAGCTTGTTCAGGCTCTCACGGGTCTGGCGGGACGACTTTTCCAGCACCCGCTTGACCACGCCTGCGGGCATATCTTCCAGCAGGTCGGCGGCGTCGTCAAGGCTCATATCTTCGATGGCGCTCACCAGCTCGACGTCGGAGAAAGCATTCACGAGGTCGTCGCGGGCCTCATCGGACATATAGGCGAATGCTTCCGTTGCAACGTCCTTTTTCAGCAGACGGAACACCACGAGGCGGTTGTTCTCGTCCAGCTCTTCCAGCAGCTCGGCCAGGTCGGCAGGCTGCTCTTCCTCAGTCACTTCGCGCAGCTTGACGTACTGCTTTTTGACGAGCAGCTTGAGCAGACGGCTCTTGGTCAGCATCTCGGGGTTGGCCTTGACTTCTTCGTCGTTGGCCTCCTCTTTTTCGGCCTCGCGGACGTCCTGCTTGAGGTCTTCGGTGGCCTGCTCATTCAGGTCTTCGGCCAGTTTCTGGCGCACCTCAGCGGGAATATCCGTGGGCAGCTCCTGCACCGGAAGAGCCTGTTCCTCTTTGCGCTCCGGGGTCTTCTTTTCTTCTTCCATTTGTGTTCCTCCTCTTTTCTGTCTCAGGAGGACACAGCCGCATCAACGCAAAAAGCGCCGCTCCTGCGCCGCAGACTCCGGGCCGCACTGCCCATCTGCACGCGCAAAGCTGCGCCTCTTTTGTACGGCAGCCGGACAGCGGATACTCCGCTGTTCAGCGTACAAAAAAGGCGAACGCAGCACCTTTCGCGGTCGTTCCGGCCGCATCATTCCATCGTCTTCGACTATGATCCGGGTCCATTGTCCTGCGTTCACCTCCACAAATTCGTTTTACTAAGTTTCTTAGCCTACAGGTTTATTATATCTCCACTCAAATGCCCGGTCAACCCTGTAAGGCGTCCATTTCCGGAATATTGACGCAGAAAAACGCACAGCGCCCTCTCCGGTGCTTGCGGCTTCACCGGAAAGGGCGCTGCGTTTGGATATTGCTTTGGTGTGAGGAGGAATCATGTACAAGGAATCGGTTGCGGCCCCGAATCCTCATGGCTGTAGTATAGCAGATTCCGCACCGGATTTCATGAAAAACCTATGAAGAAAGTGTAAAAGACACAAAAATACGCCCCGGACACTGTTTCCAGTGAGCGGGGCGCTAAAAACGGGATCCGTTTTTGACTGCGGCAAGATCCCTGCAAGCAGGTCTTATGCAGCAGGCGGGGCAAGGTATCTGCGAACAGACCTTATGCTCCTGACACACGCGAAGTATGCTTTCAAGGACCCTCGCGGGCGCTTTGGTATTTCAGGCTCTGCCCGCCCCGACGCGTTCGGAGGCGGGCAGAGAGTTGAAATCAGTTTGGAGTACAAAGCTCCAGTCTCTGCGTAGAAATAAGCCTGTTATTTCTTCTCTGGCCGGGGCCACAGTTTCGTACTGCTGCGTTGCGCAGTAATCGCCAGCACGGAGCAGCCGCCCTTTCGGGACTAAGGTGCCGCTGCGGCAAAATTCCAGCCAGAGTCAAAAGAACTTTGGTTTACTTGTACAGCTCGACCAGGCGGGTCAGATGCTCGTAACGGTCGTTTGCGACCTGCTCGTTGCGAGCGAACAGCTGCTTTGCACGATCCGGGAATGCACGAGTCAGGCGGCTGTAACGAGTCTCGTTTGCCAGCAGTGCCTGATACTTCTCGGCATCCACAGCCTTGGAGGTCAGGGTGAAGGGGTTCTTGCCCTGAGCCTTGTTGGCCGGATTGAAGGTGAACAGGTTCCAGTAACCAGCCTCAACTGCCTTCTTCATCTCGTTCTGGCAGTTGGTCATGCCGCCCTTAACACCGTGCAGCTCGCAGGGAGCGTAGCCGATGATGAGGGAGGGGCCGGGATATGCCTCAGCCTCTGCGATAGCCTTGACAGCCTGGTTCATGTTAGCGCCCAGAGCGATCTGAGCAACATAGATGTAACCGTAGGTCATAGCGATCTCAGACAGGCTCTTCTTGCTGATCTCCTTACCAGCAGCAGCGAACTGGCAGACCTCGCCGATGTTGGAGGCCTTGGATGCCTGTCCGCCGGTGTTGGAGTACATCTCAGTATCGAAGACCATGACGTTGACATCCTCGCCGGAAGCCAGGACGTGGTCCAGACCGCCGAAGCCGATGTCGTATGCCCAGCCGTCACCACCGAAGATCCAGACGGACTTCTTGGCGATGAACTCCTTGCTCTTCAGGATCTCAGCGGACTCGGTGCAGCCAGCGGCAGCAGCCTTCTCCAGCTCAGCGATCAGAGCCTTAGCGGGGGCATCGTTAGCCTTGGTGTTGTTCTTGGTTGCCATGAACTCGTCAAAGGCAGCCTTCAGCTCAGCAGAAGCCTTGTCAGAACCAGCGACCTCAGCGATGCGCTTGATCAGGTTCTCACGGACGGTCTTCTGGCCCAGATACAGGCCCAGGCCGTGCTCTGCGTTATCCTCGAACAGGGAGTTGCACCATGCAGGACCGTGGCCGCTGTCCTTGTTGACAGTGTACGGAGAGATGGAAGCAGTACCGCCCCAGATAGAGGAGCAGCCGGTGGCGTTGGAGATGTACATCTTCTCGCCGAACAGCTGGGTGATCAGACGTGCGTAAGAGGTCTCAGCACAGCCTGCGCAGGAGCCAGAGAACTCCAGCAGCGGCTGGTTGAACTGAGAGCCGATGACGGTGTCGTCTGCGAACTTAGAGGGCTTCTTGGAGATGTTGGCGACGCAGTAGTCGAAGACTGCCTGCTGATCGGCCTGAGACTCCTGAGGAACCATCTGGATAGCCTTGGTGGGGCAGACGGTGACACACTCGCCGCAGCCCATGCAGTCCAGAGGAGACACAGCCATAACGAACTTGTACTCGTTAGCGGGCTTGTTGTCGCGGCTCTTGGTCTGTGCGGGAGCTGCTGCCAGCTCGTCAGCGGTCAGCTGGAAGGGACGGATGGTTGCGTGAGAGCACACGAATGCGCACTGGTTGCAGCCAACACACTTGGAAGCATCCCACTCGGGGACGTTCACAGCGGTGCCGCGCTTCTCGTAAGCGGAAGCACCCTGCTCCCACTCGCCGTTTGCGTTAGCAACGAAAGCAGAGACAGGCAGGCTGTCGCCGTCCATACGAGCGATGGGCTCCATGACGTCGCGGATCTGCTTGACCAGCGCGGGACGGCCAGCCAGCTCCTTCGGAGCGGGATCGGCCTCGGGGTTGGACCAGGAAGCGGGGACGTCCACCTTGTGGATGGCGTCAACACCGGCATCGATGGCCTTCCAGTTCATCTCAACGACGTCCTGACCCTTCTTGCCGTAGCTCTTCTGAGCTGCCTGCTTCATGAAGTTGACGGCGTCCTCGATGGGCATAACGTCAGCCAGCTTGAAGAAAGCGGACTGCAGGATGGTATTGGTGCGCTTGCCCATACCGATCTCGATAGCCTTATCGATAGCGTTGATGGTGTACAGCTGGATGTTGTTGTCAGCGATGTACTTCTTGGCCTCAGCGTTCAGGTGATGGCCCAGCTCCTCATCGTTCCACTGGCAGTTGATCATGAACACGCCGCCGGGCTTGACATCCTGGACCATCTTCATGCCCATGTGGATGTAAGCGGGGTTGTGGCAGGCCACGAAGTCAGCCTGGTTGATGTAGTAGGGGCTGCGGATGGGCTTGTCGCCGAAACGCAGGTGGCTGATGGTCACGCCGCCGGTCTTCTTGGAGTCATACTGGAAGTATGCCTGAACATACTTATCAGTGTGGTCGCCGATGATCTTGACGGAGTTCTTGTTAGCACCGACGGTACCGTCGCCGCCCAGACCCCAGAACTTGCACTCCTTGGTGCCAGCTGCTGCGGTGATGGGAGCGGGCTTGACCTCAGGCAGAGACAGGCCGGTGACATCATCGGTGATGCCGAGGGTGAAGCGCTCCTTCGGCTGATCCTTCTCCAGCTCCTTGAACAGAGCGAAGATGGAGGACGGGGGAGTGTCCTTGCTGCCCAGACCGTAACGGCCGCCGGTCAGGATGACATCATTCTTGCCAGCCTCACGCAGGGTAGCTGCGACATCCAGGTACAGGGGCTCGCCCAGAGAGCCGGGCTCCTTGGTGCGGTCCAGAACTGCGACCTTCTTAGCGGTAGCAGGCAGGACCTTCAGCAGAGCGGAGGACACCCAGGGACGGTACAGGCGGACCTTGACGATACCGACCTTCTCGCCCTTAGCGTTCAGGTAATCGATGACCTCGTCAGCAACGTCGCAGACAGAGCCCATAGCGATCATGACGCGATCGGCATCGGGTGCGCCGTAGTAGTTGAACAGGTCGTAGTTGGTGCCCAGCTTCTCGTTGATCTTGGCCATGTACTTCTCGACGACTGCGGGCAGTGCGTCGTAGACAGAGTTGCAGGCCTCACGATGCTGGAAGAACACGTCGCCGTTCTCGTGGGAACCGCGCATCTTGGGGTGCTCGGGGTTCAGAGCCTTTGCACGGAACTCCTCGACAGCCTTCATGTTGCACATTTCCTTCAGGTCGGCGTAGTCCCACTTCTCGATCTTCTGGTACTCGTGAGAAGTACGGAAGCCGTCGAAGAAGTTCAGGAAGGGAACCTTGCCCTCGATCGCTGCCAGATGGGCAACAGGGGACAGGTCCATGACTTCCTGCACGCTGCTCTCGACCAGCATTGCGAAGCCGGTCTGGCGGCATGCCATAACGTCGCTGTGATCACCGAAGATGTTCAGGGACTGGGTAGCAACGGTACGTGCAGAAACATCGAACACGCAGGGCAGCTGCTCAGCAGCGATCTTGTACATGTTGGGGATCATCAGCAGCAGGCCCTGAGAAGCGGTGAAGGTGGTGGTAACAGCACCTGCACCCAGAGAGCCGTGCACAGCGCCTGCAGCGCCTGCCTCAGACTCCATCTCGACGACCTTGACCTGGTTGCCGAAGATGTTCTTCTGGCCCTGAGCGGACCACTGGTCCACAGAGTCAGCCATCGGAGAAGAGGGGGTAATGGGGTAGATGGCAGCCACGTCCGTGTAGGCATATGCTACATGAGCGGCAGCGGTATTGCCATCCATGGTTTGCTTTGCTCTAGGCATTTTTCTTCCTCCATTCAGAATTTGGTACCTTCTGCGCGGGGCAAACGTCTTTTTGCCGGAGCCGGAGAACTCCTTTGAAAAACGTATTGCTCAACTGATAAGCGCCGCACTTCGCCGGAGCCGGAGAACTCCACAAAAGCACACGCTCATCAAGGGCAATAGCCCTGCCCGGGGCCGGAGAACCCCATGAAGGCACTATTGCTCATCTAATATAATAGCAAATTCCGCCGGTAAAGGCAACGCAAACCGACTGTAAAAACACAACAAAAATTCAAGAAATTTTTTAGCGCTTTTTTACAGATGTGTTCTTTGCTGCATCCATGGCGGTGTTGTGCTCCAAAATCAAGTATCCATGAGGCTTTTTCTTACAAAATTCTAAATTTATAATTGACATTTGTACAGATTCTGCCGTAAACTTTATCTATAGTATCATGCGCTGCACAGCGCAGGGAAGGACAGGCACAAAACGATGGATGCTGCACATTTTGAAAAGACGCTCTCGAGCGAAGTGCTCTTTGAAGGCCGGGTGGTCACGCTGACCAAAGACGTGGCTCTGCTGGAAAACGGTGAGACTTCTATCCGGGAGGTGGTCCACCACCACGGCGGGGCCTGCATCGTACCGTATTTTGAGGACGGCACCCTCTGCATGGTGCGCCAGTTCCGCTACGCCATGCAGCAGGAGCTGTGGGAGCTGCCCGCCGGCAAGCTGGAAAAGGGCGAAGACCCCTTCGAAGCCGCCAAGCGGGAGCTGGGCGAAGAGTGCGGCCTGACCGCCGACCACTACACCCCGCTGGGCGAGTTCTACCCCACAGTGGGCTATGACACCGAGATCATCTATATGTGGGTGGCCACCGGCCTGCACACCACCCAGATGCATCTGGACGACGACGAGTTCCTGACGCCCGACCGCATCCCGCTGGCAAAAGCCTACGAGATGGTCATGAGCGGCGAGATCAAGGACGGCAAGACCATCGCGGGCGTGCTCAAGCTCAAGGCACTGGTGGACGAGGGCAGGCTGTGATACTCTACGAAGATACAGCCCTCGTGGTTCTGGACAAGCCCGCCGGGCTTTCCAGCGAGGACGGCGTACCCGCCGCCCTGCGGAAGCTCTGGGGCAGGCCCGACGCCTATGTGGGCGTCATCCACCGGCTGGACACCGGCGTGTCGGGCCTGATGGTCTATGCAAAGACTCCGCAGGCAGCCGCCGCCCTCAGCCGGCAGGTGACGCAGAGCCAGCAGGTTTATGCCGAACAGGATGGCCGGGCCGAGCCTGACGCCGGCACACCGGACGCACCGCCTTTCGTGAAACAATACCGCGCCCTCATCGCAGGCGGGCCGGACGAAAAGCTGCCCGCCGAAGGCGTCCTGCGGGACTACTTATTCAAGGACAGCCGGAAAGGCCGTGTTTTTCCGGTGAGCCGTCCGCGCAAGGGCGTGAAGGAGGCTGTGCTGGAATATCGCATTTCTGCCTCTGCCCCGGACGGCAGCGCCAGCCTTGCGGACATCACCCTCCACACCGGGCGCACCCACCAGATCCGGGTGCAGTTTGCATCCCGCCGCCACCCGCTCTGGGGCGACGGCAAATACGGCAGCCGCATCAAGGGAGACATTGCGCTTCAGAGCGCACGGCTCCGCTTCATCCATCCCGACACCGGAAAGGTAATGGACTTCCGCCTCCCGGTCCCCGGGACATGGCCCGCTTGGGGCATCAGACAGGAAAACGACAATGGAACAACAGTATAAAACAGATTCTGAAATATACGCCGTCCTCGAGCGGGAGATCATCGATCTGACCCTCCGGCCCGGCTGTTCGCTGAGCGAAAACCCGCTCTGCAACCGCTTTGGCGCGCCCCGCTCCCTCATCCGGGTGGTGCTGCAGCGGTTACAGGAGAACGGGCTGGTGAAGATCGTGCCGTACAAAGGCACCACCGTCACCCGGCTGAACCGGGACATCGTGGACGAGCTGATCTATGAGCGCATCGCGGTGGAGGCCCGGGTCCTGCGGGACTTTGCGCCCCACTGCACACCGGAGCACCGCGCCCTCATCCGCCAGCGTGCCGCCGCCTACGACGAGCTGGCCAAGGCCGAAACGCTGGATTTCAACCGTCTCTACGAGGCCGACACCCTGCTCCACGAGACGTGGTTCTCCGCCATGGGCAAGATGTACCTCTGGCGGACGCTGCAGAACGCCCACGCCGACTACAGCCGCTTTCGGATGCTGGACACCCTGACCACCGGCGGGCTCGCCGAAGTGGTGGCCGACCACCACAATCTCATCGACGCCATCGAGCGGTGCGACCTGGCGGCCTTTGAGCCGCTGGTGGAACGCCACCTTTACGGCGGCATCCGCCGTCTGGGCTCCAAGCTCACCGAGGAATACGCCGATTATTTTGAATGATGTTCCATGGGGAACAGCGGCTCAATTTCCGAATCATCTGCCGCAAAAAACGAGACAGGCGGTTCCGTTTGGAAAAGCCTGTCTCGTTTTTATTGTTGGATCAAACCCGTGCAGAAAATCCTGCCGGGCAGATGTTCGGTGTAAGATCACATAATAATGGTTCCGCCGTCTCCACCTGTGCCGGAGTCATGACCAGGAGTACGGATCACAGCAAAAGCATAAGTCTTATCCCCAATTTTTTCTGTAGTTACGCTGACCGTGCCTTCAGAACCATCAGTTGCATCCCAATTGGAAATAATCATAACGCGTTCTTTTGACATAAGATTGTAAGCGATCCATGCATTTTGCGAATCAAATTTTTCAGAAGGAAGCTTTATGAAACTGATGCCGACATACTCAGGCTTAGCATCATCAACAAAAGTTTCTCTAAACGAATCATATGCATCATCGTCATCCATCAGATATATCATATAATCCTGAGCGGTTTTATCGGCGTTTGCAGATATTGCCAGCCAGTCTTTCACTTTGCTGGCCAAAAGTGCAGCATCATTGTTTTTGACCGGCTTCAGTGTGACATGAGAATCAGGCCCTTTTACAAGCATGGACTCTAAAGTAACCGAAGGCATCGACTTGATGTACTCTTCAATTTTCGTTTTGGATATTCCACAACTGGTGAGCAGGGTGAGCACCATTGTACCAGCCAATACGACAGCCAAAAGTTTTTTCACGAATTTCATAGCCAGTTCCTCCATTTCATACAGAAACACTTCAGGCGGCGCTGCAATCATGCACAACCTTTTTCTTCATTATACTTTTTTTTTTAGTGAAATTGTCAAGCAGTTTTTCTGTAAAATTTCAAAAAAAAAAGCTCTCCCAATAGGAGAGCTGGCGCGTCAGCGCCTGAGTGCTTCTCAGCCCATGATGCCGGAAATGAAGATCTCCAGACCGATGCCGATGAGGATGACGCCGCCGAGGGCAGAGGCTTTGCCGGAGAGCTTGGTGCCGAACTTTTTGCCGATGGCAAGGCCGGCCTCGCAGATGAAGAAGGTGACGGTGGCCACGATGAGGGAGCAGACCAGTGCCATGAACCAGCCGTACTCCGAGATGGTGAAACCCACCGACAGCGCGTCGATGCTGGTGGCGACGCCCTGCATGAAGAGTGCGCCCGCGCTCAGCTCAGCGGCTTCCTCGGCCTCTTCGCCCTTGATGCCCTCGATGAGCATTTTACCGCCGATGTAGCCCAGCAGGATGAGGGCGATCCAGGGGATGAACTTTTCAAACGAAGAGAACAGCTCCACGATGGTGTGGACGCAGACCCAGCCCGTCATGGGCATGACGGCCTGAAAGATGGCAAAGGTGCCTGCGATCTGGACGCCCCGGCGGCGGGACATCTGAGGGTCATGCAGACCGTTTGCCATCGAGACGGAAAACGCATCCATGGCAAGGCCCACACCCAGCAGGGCGCTGTTGAAGAAAAACAAAAAACTCCATTCCATAACGATGCCTCCTGATTTGACCGGAATTGGTGGGCAGACAAAAGACCCGGGATCGGCGCGCATTTCGCCAATTCCGGGTCGGATTTTTACAAACTGACTCCATGTGGAATGGGCGTGGTACTCGCACCAAAGCACATGAGTCTCGCAAATGAAAGCAAGCCAGACAGCCGCCCGGGCCGTCATTGTGTTGACTTGCTGCGCTGCCTGCAAAACAGCGCCTGCTACTCCCCCATGAGGATCTTTCTTGTTGTCTGGCTATCGTACCACACAAACAGCGGATTTGTCCAGTATAACCGTGATTTTTTGCAAAAAACCTGCGGGAGAGCACCGCAGAAAGCGTGTACTCCCCCGCAGGGTCAGTTTATGTGTGGAAATGAGGTTTATTCCTCGTCGCCGGTGTCAGCCTCGGGAGCTTCGGCGGCCGATGCCTCATCGGCTGCTTTCATCTCCGCCAGCTGCTCGGCAGTGGGCTCGTCCTCGGTATCGGCCTCGATGCTCTCGGTCTGTGCCTCGTCGTCGTGGTCGGTGCGGGCCAGCACCATCACCTTATCGTTCTCGCCCAGACGCATGACCCGGACACCGGAGCCGTAGCGGCTCTGGACGGGGATCTCGTTGGCGTGCAGGCGGATGATGATGCCCTCCTGACTGCTCAGCAGCACATCGTCGATGTCGTCCACGATCTTGACGGCTGCCACCTTGTCCTTGGAGGCGTCGTAGTTGCGGATGCCCTTGCCGCCGCGGGCGGTGATGCGGTAGGTGTCGATGTCAGAGCGCCGGCCCTTACCGTTTTCGGTGACGGTGAGCACCGTGCCGCCCTCGCGGCAGATGCAGACGCCGACGACCTCGTCGCCCTCGGCCAGCTTGATGGCGCGGACGCCGTGGCCGCTGCGGCCCATCGGGCGGGCGTCGGCCTCGTTGAAGCGGATGGCCTGACCGTTGCGGGTAGCCACGATGAGCATATCATTGCCGGTGGTCAGGCGGGTCCATGCCAGCGCGTCGCCCTCGTTGAGCGCAATGCCGATGAGGCCCGTCTTGCGGATGTTGGCGTACTGCTCCAGCGGGGTGCGCTTGATGAGGCCCTGCTTGGTGACCATGGTGACGAAGCCGCCCTTGTTGTCCTCGTCCTTGGGGTAGCAGAGCATATTGGTGACCTTTTCGCCCTCGGCCAGCTGCAGCAGGTTGACGATGTTGCTGCCCTTGCTGGTGCGGCTGCCCTCGGCGATGGTGTAGCCCTTGATGCGGAAGAGGCGGCCCTTGTCGGTGACGAACAGGACATAATCATGGGTAGAGCCCACGAACATCTCCTGCACGATGTCCTCTTCCTTCCGGGTCATGCCGGAGATGCCGCGGCCGCCGCGCTTCTGGGCCTGATAGGTGGCCTTGAGCTGGCGCTTGATATAGCCGGCCTCGGTGAGGGTGTAGACACACTGCTCCTCGGCGATGAGGTCTTCGATGTCCACTTCACCGGTGACGGACTGGATCTCGGTGCGGCGCTCGTCGCCGAAGCGCTTTTTCATGTCCAGCAGCTCGTTCTTGACGATCTCTAGCACCCGGGCGTCGTTGGCGAGGATGTCCTCCCAATCCTTGATCTTTGCCTGTAAGCCGGACAGCTCTTCCTCGATCTTGAGGATCTCAAGACCAGCCAGACGGCCCAGCTGCAGCTTCACGATCGCGTCGGCCTGCGGGTCGTCGAAGCCGAACTGCTCCATGATCGCGGCCTTTGCCTCGGCCATACCGCCCTTGCAGGCACGGATGGTAGCGATGAGCTCGTCCACGATGTCGGTGGCCTTCTTCAGACCCTCGAGGATGTGGGCGCGCTCCTTGGCCTTCTTCAAATCATACTGCGTGCGGCGGCGGACGACTTCATCCTGGAACTCGACGTACTTCTGTATCATCTGTTTCAGGGTCATGACCTTCGGCACCTTATGGTCGATGGCCAGCATGATGACGCCCACGGTATCCTGCAGCTGGGTGTACTGGTACAGCTGGTTCAGGATGACCTGCGCGTTGGCATCCTTGCGGATGTCCACCACGATGCGCATCCCCTTGCGGTTGGTCTCATCGTTCAGGCCGGTGATGCCCTCGATTCGCTTGTCCTTGACCAGCTCTGCCATGTTCTCGATGAGACGGGCCTTGTTGACCATATACGGAATTTCCGTAATGATGATCTGGGTACGGCCATTCTTGGTCTCTTCGATGGTAGCACGGCCCCGCAGGGTGATTTTGCCGCGGCCGGTGGCGTAGGCGGCGCGGATGCCGCTGCGGCCCATGATGATGCCGGCAGTGGGGAAGTCCGGTCCCTTGATGTGCTCCATCAGGCCGGGCAGGTCGATGTCGGGGTCCTCGATATAGGCCACGCAGCCGTCGATGACCTCACTGAGGTTGTGGGGCGGGATGTTGGTGGCCATACCGACGGCGATGCCCTGACTGCCGTTGACCAGCAGGTTGGGGAAGCGGCAGGGCAGGACGCTGGGCTCTTTCTTCGTCTCGTCGAAGTTGGGGTCCCAGTTGATGGTGTCCTTGTCGATGTCGGTCAGCATCTCGACCGCCATGCGGCTCATGCGGGCCTCGGTGTAACGGTAAGCAGCCGGAGGGTCGCCATCGACCGAGCCGAAGTTACCCTGACCATCCACCAGCGGGTAGCGCAGGGAGAAATCCTGTGCCAGACGGACCATGGCGTCGTAGACGGAGGCATCGCCATGGGGGTGGTAAGAGCCCAGCACCGCACCGACGGTATCCGCCGACTTGCGGTAGGGATGGCTGGGGTCGTTGCCGCGTTCGTGCATGGTGTAGAGGATGCGGCGGTGGACGGGCTTCAGGCCGTCACGCACATCCGGCAGGGCGCGGGCCACGATGACCGACATGGAGTAATCCAGAAACGCCGTCTCGATCTCCTTCTTGACGTCCCGGATGATCATCTTGGTACCGCTGCCCGGTATCATCACATAATCTTCTTCCATTGTTTCCTCCAATTACACGTCGAGCTTTGCGTACTGGGCGTTGGTCTCGATAAAGCGGCGGCGGGGCTCCACCTGATCGCCCATCAGGATGGTGAACGCCTCATCGGCCTTCTCGGCATCCTCGATGGTGATGCGGACGATGACGCGGTTGTCCGGGTTCATGGTGGTCTCCCAAAGCTGCTCCGGGTTCATCTCACCAAGGCCCTTATAGCGGTTTATCTTCGCGCCGGGCATCTCCTGCGAGAGCAGGGCCATTTCGGCGTCGTTGTAAGCGTATTTGATGGTGCTGCCCTTCTGCACCTTGAACAGCGGGGGCTGTGCCACATAGACATGGCCCTGCTCAATGAGGGGGCGCATATAGCGGAAGAAGAAGGTGAGCATCAGGGTGCAGATGTGAGAGCCATCGACATCGGCATCGGCCATGATGAACACTTTGTCATACCGCAGCTTGGAAATATCGAACTCGTCGCCGATGCCGCAGCCCAGTGCCAGCACGACAGGCATCAGCTTGTCGTTGCCGTAGATACGGTCGGCGCGGGCCTTTTCGACGTTGAGCATCTTGCCCCACAGGGGGAGGATGGCCTGAATGGCCGAGTCACGGCCCATCTTGGCCGAGCCGCCTGCAGAATCACCCTCGACGATGAAGATCTCGGTGCGGGTGGGGTCTTTTTCGCGGCAGTCTGCCAGCTTGCCGGGCATCCGGCTGGTCTCGAGGGCGCTCTTGCGGCGCACCAGCTCACGGGCCTTCTTGGCGGCGGCGCGGGCGCGGGCGGCCTGGGTGGCCTTCTCGAAGATGGCCTTGGCCACGCCGGGGTTCTCCTCGAAGAACTCCATCAGCTTGGAGTAGACCATGTTGGAGACGAGGGTGCGAATTTCCGTATTGCCCAGCTTTGCCTTGGTCTGGCCCTCGAACTCGGCCTCCTGCAGCTTGACGGAGATGACGCAGATGAGGCCCTCACGGACGTCGGCGCCGGAAAGGTTCTCGTCCTTGTCCTTCAGCAGGCCGTGGCTGCGGCCATAATCGTTGAAGACGCGGGTGAGGCTGCTGCGGAAGCCCTCTTCGTGGGTGCCGCCGTCGGGGGTGTTGACGTTGTTGGCGAAGCTCAGCAGCAGCTCATTGTAGCTGGAATTATACTGCAAGGCGATTTCTGCCATGCCCCGGTCGGTCTGACCTTTGAGATAGATGACGTTGGGGTGGAGCACCTCGAGGTCGCGCTTCTCGCCCAGATAGGTGACAAAGCTCTTGATGCCGCCCTCGTAGCACATGACTTCGGTGCGGTAGGTGGGCTCGCCCTCCTTGCCGTCCTCGAGTACGGGGGTGTAGAGTTCGCGCTCATCGGTCAAGGTGATCTTGACACCGGCGTTCAGGAAGCTCTCTTCCCGCAGGCGCTTTTCCAGCGTTTCGAAGTTGTAGACGGTGGTGTCCTTGAACATCTCCGGGTCGGGCTTGAAGGTGACGCGGGTGCCGGTGACACTGGGGTCCACGGTGCCGATGCACTTCAGCGGGCCGTCCGGGTCGCCGCGGCGGAAGGTCTGCTCGTACTCGCGGCCGTCGCGGCGGACATTGACGGTCAGCCACTCCGAGCAGGCGTTGACGACGGACGCGCCGACGCCGTGCAGGCCGCCGGCCACCTTGTAGCCGGAGTTCTCGCCGCCGAACTTGCCGCCGGCGTGGAGGATGGTATAGACGACGGTGACGGCAGGCAGACCGGTATCAGCCTGGATGTCCACGGGGATGCCGCGGCCATTGTCCGTGACCTGAATGATGTCGCCCTTCAGGATCTTGACCTCGATGTGGTCGCAGTAACCGGCCAGAGCCTCGTCGATGGCGTTGTCCACGATCTCGTACACCAGATGGTGCAGGCCGCGCTCGCCGGTGGAGCCGATATACATACCGGGGCGCTTGCGCACTGCCTCCAGACCTTTCAGGACCTGGATCTCGCTGGCGTTGTATTCATGGTCCGTCGCAGTTTCTGCGTTGGTACTGGTAATGATTTCCTCTGCCATTTCCTTTCTCCCTTTTGTTTTGTTTCGTTTTTTCGTTACTATTTGTAAAAGCGATCAATCGCTGGTTGGCTTATTCCAGTTTCATCTCCGTGCGCCGTTTGAGCGCAGCCGGCGACAGCTCCGAGAGATAGATCGTATCCACCGGCGAATCTGCCAGCACATAGCTCTGGGGCAGCTCATCGGACAGGCTCACCACCGCCCCGTTTTTCTGGGCGTAGTTCAGAAACTCCCGCCCCCGGGGTGAGATGGTCGTCGTTTCCAGATTGAAGATGCCGATGATGTCCCGGTCGTTCAGGACATAATCGCGGCCAAGGTGTACATACATTGCATCACACTTTCGTCAGTACGCCGCCGTTCATCCGGTAGACCTCGCCGTCCGTTTTGAGGAAAGCGGTGTCGTCGCAGCTGGTCACGAAGGTCTGCTTTTCCCGCATCCGGGTGAGCAGATACTGCTTGCGGCCATCGTCCAGCTCGCTGAGCACGTCGTCCAGCAGCATCACCGGGTGTTCGCCCGTGATGGAGGCAGCTGCGGCGGCTTCGGCCATTTTCAGGCTGAGCACGACGCTCCGCTGCTGTCCCTGACTCGCATACACTTTTGCAGGCTGACCATCCAGAAGAAGGTCCAGATCTTCCCGGTGAGGGCCGCAGAGGCTCTGCCCGGCCCGCAGCTCTTCGGGCATTTTCTGCCGCAGAAGCTGGGCCAGACCGCCCGGCTCGAACTGGGCCGCATACCGCAGACTCAGTGTTTCCGCCCCGCGGGAAAGCTCCTCATAGTTGGCACAGGCCAGCGGGGAGAGAGCGGCGAGATAGGCTCTGCGCCGCTGCTGGATGGCCTCGCCCTGCTGGGCAAGCTCCACATTCAGCACCTCTAACAAGGCCCGCTTTTCAGCATAAGGCCGCTCAATACCATTGGAAGAGCGTCGAAGCAGCGCATTTTTCTGCTGCAAGGCCCGGACATAGCGGCGGTAGAGGGTCAGGTAGCCGGGGTAGAGCTGGCAGAGGGCAGCGTCCAGAAATTTCCGCCGCCCTTCCGGCGCGCCCTTCACGAGACTCAGGTGTCCGGGGTCGAAAACCACCGCCGGAAAACTGCCCGCAAGGCTGGCCGCCCGCTTGACTGCGCCCCCGTTCACCGAGACTGTCCGGCCCGGGCGGGGAGAGTCCGGCGCACCCACCGTCAGGCGGACGCGGTTCGGCTCTTCCTTTTCCTGCTCTTCCTGCTGTGCGCGGAGGGTGGACGCTTTGAGCACGGCGAAGGGTTCGCCCCGGCGCACCAGCTCTGCGTCCTTGCCGCCCCGGAAGCTCTTGCCGCCGGTGAGCAGCCAGATGGCTTCCAGGAGGTTCGTCTTGCCCTGGCCGTTGTTGCCGCAGATGACAGTCAGCTCCCGGCCCGGCGTCAGGCTGGCCGAGGCGATGTTCCGGTAATTTTCGACTTCGAGAGAGAGCAGCCGCATCAGCCGCCCATCCCGATCTCGATGGTCTGGCCGTCCAGCTCCACGGTGTCGCCCGGGCGGCACTTCTTGCCGCGCATGGTGCAGACTTCGCCGTTGACCTTCACGGCCCCGCCCTGAACGAGCTCCTTGGCTTCGCCGCCGGTCTCGCACAGTCCCGCATATTTCAGCAGGGCGTCCAGCTTGATAAATTCGGTATGGATGAGGATCTTTTGCATTTTATTACGCCTCTCAGTCGTTTTTGAAGCGGACGGGCAGGACCAGATACAGGAAGTCATTGCCCTCCACCGGCAGCACTTTCACCGGGCTCAGCGGGCCGCTGATCTCCATCCGCACTTTCTCGGTGCGGGCATTGCGCAGCGCGTCCAACAGGTAGCGGTTGTTGAAGCCGATCTCCACCTCGTCGCCCTCGCACTCGGCATTGAACTCATCGACGACGCGGCCCAGATTGGTCTGGCAGCGGACGACGACTTTACCCTCTGTAAAAGTGATGCGGAGGGGATTTTTTAAACGCTCTGTAATAATCAGAGAGGCGCGCTCGATGGTCTCGATGAACTCCTTGGTGTCGATGGTCACCCGGGTGCGGCTGCCTGCCGGAATGACATTGTGATAGTTGAGGAACTCGCCCTCAATGAGGCGGCTCATGATGGTGTAGCCAGCGGTCATGAACACGACGTAGCGGCGGTTGGCACAGATGTGGACCGGCTCTTCGTCGTCGTTGGGCAGCAGATGAGACACTTCGGTCATGGTCTTGCTGGGGACGATGATGCGGATGTCCTTGACGGCAGTGACGGGCCGCTCCACGATGGCCAGACGGTAGCCGTCCAGGGCAACGATGGTCATTTTATCCGGCTCTATCTCAAAAAGTTCACCGGTATGCGCAGGTTTTTTCTCATCCTGGCTGACGGCGTAGAGGGTGCGGTCGATCATATCGCGGAGCACGCCGGTCTTGATGGTCAGGGTCTCTTCGGCGCCGGTGTTGGGCAGCTCGGGGAAATCGGTGGCCGACATGGACTGGATCTCGAACTGCGCCACGCCGCTCTGGATGGTGGTTTTGCCATTATCGGCAGACTGGATGGTGATCTGGCCTGCCGGCATCCGGCTGATCATGCTGCTGAGCAGCTTGGCATTCAGCACGATCTCACCGGGTTCTTTGACATTGGCTTCGATGGTGGTCACGATGCCCATTTCAAGGTCATAGCCGGTAAGGGTCAGTTGGAAGCCTTCTGCCTTTAGTAAAATGCCCTCCAGTACCGGGATGGTAGAGCGCAGGGTGACTGCTTTGGATACGCCGTCAATGGCTGCACTCAGAAGAGTTTTGTCGCAGATGATGTTCAAATCTTCTTCTCTCCTTTTTTGCGTCAGTTTTGCTGTCGTTCCTCATGGGATCCGATGCAAAAATCTGTTTTCTTTATTGAACTTGTTGTAGTAATCGTAGTAGGGGGTGGGGAAGATGTGGAAAACTCTGCAAACCCTTGCCGGGATGCGGGGATTTGGTTTTCCACGGAGATGTTGAGGAACTGTGAATGGAATGTTGAATCGGGGAGAGCGGTGGCTCTTTCCACATCCGCTGTGAAAAACGGAAGTTGAATGTTGAAAACCATGTGGAAAGAGTGGAAAGTTTCGGCCTTTCACCACAATATCTAGGTCTATTTTCCCCTTTTTGTTCCTCTTTCTCCCCATATTTTGGGGTTTGACCCCTGAATGAGTATGACTTTTACACCGGCTCTGGTGCGTTAAGCCTTCACATTCTTGATGATGTCGCTCACCGTCTCCCGCAGGTGCTGGTCGTTCTTCATGTCCCGCTCCATGGTCTTGAGGGAGTAGACGATGGTGGAATGGTCACGGCCCGAGAATTCCCGGCCGATCTCCTCCATACTCATGCCGGTGACCTCGCGCAGGATGTAGATGGCCACGCGGCGGGCGGAGGCTACATTGGCGTTCCGCTTGGTGCCGCGGATGTCGGCAGGGGAGACGTTGAAGGTGCGGGATACCTCGCCCACGATCTTCTCGATGGTGACAGGCACGGGCTGGGTCTCGTTGAGGATGTCCTTGATGGCATTCTGTGCCACGCTGATGACCGGCTGGATGCCCTCGAGCATATAGTAGGCGTTGAGCTTTTTGACCGCGCCTTCCAGCTGGCGGATGTTATTTTTCAGATGGTTGGCGATGAACTCGGCCACGTCCTCGGGCAGATCGAGGTGAAGAAGCTCCGCCTTGCGCTTGACGATGGCCACGCGGGTCTCGAAATCCGGCGGCTGGACGTCGGCGGTCAGGCCCCACTCGAAGCGAGTGCGCAGACGCTCTTCCAGGCTCTTGATCTCCTTGGCCGGGCGGTCGGATGCGATGACGATCTGCTTGTGGGCATCGTGGAGGGAGTTGAAGGTGTGGAAGAATTCTTCCTGGGTGGACTCCTTGCCCGCGATGAACTGGATGTCGTCCACCAGCAGCAGGTCGGCCACGCGGTACTTCATCCGGAAGTCCTCGGTGCTGCCGGCGCGGATGGCCGCGATCAGCTCGTTGGTGAACTGCTCACAGGTGACATACATGATGACGAAGTCGGGGTGGGTGCGCTTGATCTCGGTCTGGATGGCCGTCAGCAGATGGGTCTTGCCGAGGCCCGAGCCGCCGTAGATGAACAGCGGGTTGTAAGCACCGGAGGGGTTGGCCGCAACAGCCTGCGCCGCAGCAAACGCAAACTGGTTGGATGGGCCTTTGATGAAGTTCTCGAAGGTGAATTCATAGTTGCCCTGCGGGGAGGCGGGGTTCGCCTCGTACTGCTGGGCCAGCACCACTTCGTGGGGCGGCGTGCTGGGGACGACGAGGGTGATGTCCACGTCAAAGCCCAGCACGGTTTTGAAGGCCTCTTTGAGCAGGCCGAGATAACGGTCCGTCACGATCTTGCAGATGAAGTCGTTGCGCACCGAAAGGGTGATATGGCTGGAGTCCTCAAAGCTGATAGGCTCCAACCCGTCGATATAGAGATTATACGTCGGCTCCGCCATCTGCGCCTTGCAGTAGCTCTGGGCAGCCTCTAAAACGTCCTTGAAAGAATCCATAGTACATCCACTCCATTGAAGTTTTCAACAATGCTGCTGATACCAGGTTAGTATACCACAAAAATCCCCCTGCGTCTATATTATATAAGGTAATTTATAATACATAAAAAAGACATACCTGCGTCTGGGAAACGGCCTTGTGTCCAAGGCGGAGAAAAGCCACAATATCTTGTGGATAAAAAGTTTTCCACGGGAAATGGGTGAAAAAGTTGAAAGTTTCTCCACAGAGGTTTTTCAAAAAAGTTTGAAGGAAAGCGAAAAAAATGCTTGACAGAAGGCCATAGTGTGCGATATACTGTTGAATTGCAAGCCTGTCCCCATTTTGGGACCAGAATAGACCCCATACCGGGGACGAGTTTTTACGGAGGAAATACACCATGAAGAGAACTTTTCAGCCCAAGAAGCGTCAGCGCAAGGAAGTTCATGGCTTCCTGACCCGCATGAGCACCAAGAACGGCCGCAAGGTCATCAACGCACGCCGTGCTAAGGGCCGCAAGAGCCTGACCGTCTGATCCTGAGCAGTATGCATCAGGTCCGGCGCAGAATGGAATATGCGCAAAAAGGCCGCTGATATTGGATTGGCGGTCTTATTTTTTTACCCGGCATTCGGGAAAAAGGCCGGAAAGCTGCGGTGAATAGTCGCATTGCCTAAAAAAACTGTCAAAGATTTGGCAGAGAAAACGCCCGGATGAGCTTTTCATGTCGGCGTTTTTTTGCTATACTGAACACTGAGCATTGCTTTTTTCCGGGCAGATGCTCCCACATCACCTGAAGGGAGGCGCACAGGATGCGCTATCGTCCCATCCGCCGCAACGGCGAGTTTGGCCGCGTGTATGCCCGCGGCAAGTCCTATGTCAACCAGGCGCTGGTGCTCTACGTGCTCAAAACGCGGAGCAAGCGCACCCGGGTGGGCCTGACGGCCACCAAAAAGATCGGCCACGCCGTGCAGCGCAACCGCGCCCGCCGCGTTATGAAGGCCGCCATCGACGAACACCTCGACTACAACATCGGCGGCTATGACCTCGTTTTCGTGGCCCGGGGCATGACCCCCCGGCTCAAGAGCTGGCAGCTCAGCGCCATCGTGGCAAAGCTCTTTGCCCAGGCCGGTCTGCCGGATAAGGCAAAACAGCCGGGCGCAGAGCCCCCGGCCACCCTGCCGCCGGTCCGGAAGCCCGAGGCGTGAGCATCTTTCAGAAAGCCCTCTGCGGGCTCATCCGGCTCTACCAGAAGTTCATCAGCCCGGGGCTGGGGCGGAACTGCCGCTTTTCGCCCTCCTGCAGCCAGTACGGCATCGAGGCCATCCGCACCCACGGCTGCGTCAAAGGGCTGCTGCTGACGGCATGGCGCATCGCCCGGTGCAATCCGCTGGGCCGCTGGGGCTATGACCCCGTACCGGAAAAGGGCCGCTGGAAAAATCCGGCCCGGCATCTCTCGGCCTCGGCTCTGTTTTCCACCAGACACGAAAAATAAGTGGAAAACCTCTTCGCCGATGCTCTTTGGAAGAGCGCTGAAGCGGGGAAGACCTCTCCGTCACGGCTTCGCCGTGCCACCTCCCCTGGCGAGGGGAGGCTGAGAGGAAAAGCTATTATCATTGCTTCTTGTGACGTGCTGAACTGTGGGCGGCGTGTCCTACGATAAAAATAACCGTCCCGCACCACAGGCGGGGCAGAATGGACAGAGACATGAATATTTTGTACATCCTCGGTGTACCTCTCGGCTATGTGATGGAGTGGATCTACAACCTCATCCCGAACTACGGCTGGGACATCATCATCTTCACCATCGTTATCCGCCTGCTCAGCATCCCTCTGCAGCTCAACCAGCAGAAGAGCATGGCCAAGATGTCCGCTTTCCAGCCGATGATCGCCGACATCCAGAAAAAGTACAAGGACAAGCCCGAAAAGCAGCAGGAAGAGCTGCTCAAGCTCCAGCAGGAGTACGGCTATAAGCCCACCGCCGGCTGTATGCCCATGCTGGTCAACTTCCTCGTCATGTTCGGCGTCATCGAGGTCGTGTACCGCCCGCTGCAGCGCATCTTCCACATCGGCGCCGACGCCATCACCGCCGCAGGCGATGCCATGACCGCTCTGGGCATCAGCTTCACTCAGGTGACCCGCGACACCAATATCATCGCACAGGTGCTGGCCGGTGAGTCCACCGTCACCTCTGTGTTCACCGCAGACCAGCTGAACACCATCACGGAGTTCGGCCAGCACATGGACTTCTTCGGCATCGACCTGACCCGTGTGCCGCAGTACAGCCTGGCAGCAGACAACCTGCCCCTGCTGATCTTCCCCATCCTGGCTGTCGTCACCATGTTCATCTCCACCCACATCAGCATGAAGGCCTCCGGCCAGGAGATGCAGGGCAGCATGAAGCTGACCATGTATATGATGCCTCTGATGTACGTCTTCTTCTGCTTTACCGTTCCCTGCGCATTCTCTCTGTACTACGTCATTTCCAACATCGTGATGACCGTCCAGACCCAGGTCATGCGCAAGATCTACGACCCCGAGAAGATGAAGGAACAGGTCAAGGCCGAGATCGCTTCCCGCAAGAAGGAAGAGAAGCGCGGCGTGAAGAGCACCACCATCAAGGTCCAGGACGAGAAGACCGGTGAGATCGTGGAAAAGAACATCTCCGCCAGCGAGATGAATAAGCGCCGCCTCGAGTATGCCCGCCAGCAGGATGCTGAGCGCTACAAGGACGAGCGCACTGTCCCGCTGAGCGAGCTGCAGAACAAAAAGGAGGATTGACGGTTATGATCCGTACGCAGGAAGCGACCGGCAAGACGGTCGATGAAGCACGCACCAATGCCTGCGCTCTGCTGGGCGTGGAAAAGGACGACATCAACGTCAGCTACGAAGTGCTGGAAATGCCCCAGAAGACCGGTTTTCTGGGCCTGAAGCTCACTCCCGCCAAGGTCCGCGTCAGCGTCGAGCTGCCGGACGAGCCTGTGGCAGCTCCTGCTGCCCCCGTTGAGGAGCCCGCTCCCGTTGTAGAGGAGAAGGCTGCTCCTGTGGCTGAGCCTGTCGTCGAAGAGACTGCCCCTGAAGCTCCCGCTGCTGTGGAAGAGCCTGCCGCTCCCGCTGAGGAAGCTGCCCCTGCCGAAGAGCAGGCTGCTCCCGCCGCAGAGGACGAAGAGGTGGAAGTCCCCATCAACATCGAGGAGAACGCCAAGGTCAAGGCCGCTGTGGACTACCTGAAGGATGTCATCGAGAAGATGGGCGTACAGGACGTCAAGTTCAGCGCTGTGCAGAAGGGTGAGGCTACCATCATCCGTCTGGACGGCGAGAAGATGGGCGCCCTCATCGGCCGCCGCGGCGAGACGATGGAGAGCCTGTCCTATCTGGCAAGCCTCGTGGCAAACCGCCTCGAGGGCGACTACATCAAGCTGGGCCTCGACGTGGCCGGCTACCGCGACAAGCGCGAGAGCGACCTGACCGCACTGGCACAGCGCATCGGTGCCAAGGTGCGCCGCACTGGCCGCAGCTTTGCCATGGAGCCTATGAACCCCTACGAGCGCCGCATCATCCACTCTGCCATCGGCAAGATGGAGGGCGTCCGCAGCGAGAGCAAGGGCGAGGGCCGTGACCGCCGTGTGGTCATCTACTCCACCGACCCCAACGCTGTGGCTGAGAGCGCAAATGCACGTCCCCGCGGACCCCGCGGCGGCCGTGACCGCAACGGAAATGGCCGCAATGGCGGCTATCATCGCGGCGGCGAGCGCCGTGGTGACCGGAATGGCCGCGGCCCGCGCAATGGCGGCGGCCGGGGCGGCTACCGCTCCAATGTGCCTGAGCGCACCTACACCCCGCGCGATGCCGAGAATGCTGCCCCTGTGGCACCCAAGCGCACCGAGCGTGTGGATGACTTCGCGGATCTGAGCTTCGGCAAGATCGAGCTGTAAAAGCTGAAGGATAAGACCCTCTCCCGCATGGCGGAAGCCGTGCAGGGGAGGGTCTTTTTTTGTACGAGGAACACTATAAATTTACACGTCTTTTGCATGAAGATGGTTTACGATGAAAAGCAAATCTGAAAGAATAATTTCGAAAGAAAAGTCGTTCTTATCGAAAAATTGGAGAACATGTCCAATTCCGGAAGAAATTTTTCTCCTATTTGTACATTGTAAAACAATATCGGCAAGCCTTATACTAGAGCTACAAATGCTTCGGAGTGTATACCAAGCAAAAAAGAGAGGAATTATTATGGAACAGAATAAGATCTCCCGCCGTAATTTCCTGCGCGTGGCCGGTGCATCGGCTACCGCCGCCGCAATGAGTGGTCTGGTCCCGGCTGCTTCCGCTGCCGGCATCAAAGACCTGTGGAGCATGGACCTGCAGATCCTTGCCACCAGCGATACCCACGGTAAGTTTGACCCCTGGGATTACGCCGCCAACAAGGCCGACGCCTCCGGCAGCGTGGCCCAGCAGGCAACTGCCATCAAGGAGAACCGCACCAAGACCACGCTGGTCGTGGATGCAGGCGACACCATTCAGGCAAACTCCGCTGAGCTGTTCCTGAACGACGATGTCCACCCCATGATCGCTGCTCAGAACGCCATCGGCTACGATGTCTACGTCACCGGCAACCATGAGTACAACTATGGCATGGCCACGCTGGAAAAGGTGCTCTCCCAGCAGAAGGCCAAGGTGCTGACCGGCAACGTCTACAGCCCCGAAGGCAAGCCTCTGGCTGACGGCTACACCATCATCAAAAAGGGCGGCGTCAAGATCGGCGTCATCGGTATGGTCACTCCCAACATCACCCGCTGGGACGCCAAGAACCTCGAGGGCTGGACTGTCACCAACCCGGTGGACGAGAGCCGCAAGATCATTGATAAGATCAAGAACGACGTGGATGTCATCATCGGCGTTATGCATATGGATGTTGACAATGAGTACGGTGTCTATGGCTCCGGCGTCACCGACCTGGCAAATGCCTGCCCCGAGTTCGACGTCATCGTCGCCGCTCACGGCCACAAGAGCATCCCCAACAAGAGGATCAACGGCGTTCTGGTGGTCGAGAACAAGAATGCCGGTGCCACCGTCTCCGACATCCACGTCTATCTCGAGCGCGGCCTGAACGGCAAGTGGAAGGTGAAGGACCGCACCTCTGAGAACCTGACCATCAAGGACTACGCTCCCGACCCCGAGCTGACCGCTCTGCTGGCAGAGTACGACCAGCGCGCCAAGGATGACGCCGTGACCCCCATCGGCCAGCTGGTCGGCGGTGATCTGTCCCCCGAAAACGAGATCGACTGCCTGCCGCAGGCCATGGTGCAGGATACCGCTCTGCTGGACTTCATCAACGAGGTACAGATGTACTACACCGACGCTCAGGTGTCCGCAACGGCTCTGACCTCCATGACCTCCCAGATGCGCGAGGGCACCATCCGCAAGTGCGACATGGCAAGCATCTACACCTACCAGAACACCCTGTACAAGCTACAGATGAACGGCTGGCAGCTGCGTCAGTTCATGGAGTGGTCTGCTGCCTTCTTCAAGACCTGGGAGCCGGGCGATGTGACCATCGCATTCGACTCTTCCGTCCGCTATTACCTGTACGATGCCTTTGCAGGCGTCAAGTATGACCTCGACATCTCCAAGCAGCCCGGCAACCGCATCCAGAACCTGACCTGGATGGATGGCCGTCCGGTGGAGGACGATGACAGCTTCGTGGTGGCTGTCAACAACTACCGTGCCACCACCCAGCTGCTGGCTTATGCCGACATCTTCAAGGAGGGCGACGAGCTGCCCAAGCTGCTGGAGATCGACGTGCGCGGCGATGTGGGCGGCATCCGCGAACTGCTGGGCGAGTACATCCGCACCGTCAAGGGCGGCACCATCGAGCCGCACGTGGACAACAACTGGAAGCTCGTGGGCGACAACTGGAACGCTGCTGACCACGAGAAGGCCGTCAAGCTGCTGCGCGAGGGCAAGCTGGCTCTGTCGGAGAACGCCGACAGCCGCACCCTGCCCGGCAAGGCCATCACCACGGCCGATATTGCGGCATTCTGATTTTTCTTTCACACGCAATGGGGTGTGCAGTCTCTTAGGGGCTGCACACCCTTTTTTGCGCAGCATATTTCTTTTTTTGGCGGTTCGTGGTAGAATATACTGTATTCATCTGCGCATAAGGAGGGGAGAAGATGCAGCATTCGACCATTGCGGCCATTGCTACCGCTCCGGGTGCGGGCGGCATCGCCATCGTGCGGCTGTCCGGCCCGGAAAGCTATGAAGTGGCGGCGACGGTGTTCCGTCCGGCCAACTCAGCCAAAAAGGTCGCGGACGCCAAAGGCTATACGGCCATGTTCGGTGCGTTCGTGGAGGGGGAAGAGGCTTTCGATGAGGGCGTGGCGCTGTTTTTCCGCGCGCCCCACAGCTACACCGGCGAGGATGTGGTGGAGCTTTCCTGCCACGGCGGCAGTGCAGTCGCCCGGCGGCTGGTGGAAGCCTGCATTGCGGCGGGCGCGTCGCCCGCTGCTCCCGGCGAGTACACCCGCCGCGCTTTCCTGAACGGCAAGCTCAGTCTGACCCAGGCCGAAGCCGTCATGGACATCATCTCCGCCGATGGCCGACAGGGGGCCGCGCTGGCAAACGCCTCCCTGAACGGTGCGCTGGCCCGGAAGATAGCGGCCCAGAAAGATGCTCTGACGGCCTTGCAGGCCCATCTGGCCGCCTGGGTGGATTTCCCTGAGGAAGATGTCCCGGAACTGAGCCAGAGCCATCTCTGCGACGTTTTAGGTGGGGTAGAGCAGGAGCTGGACGCTCTCATCCAGAGCTACGATGCGGGCGCTGTCCTCCGCGAGGGCGTGGACTGTGCCATCGTGGGCAAGCCCAATGCGGGCAAATCCACCCTGCTCAACCTGCTGGCCGGGTTCGACCGGGCCATCGTCACGCCGGTGGCCGGAACCACCCGTGACGTGGTGGAGCAGGCTGTCCAGCTGGGAGACGTCAGGCTGAATCTCTTCGACACTGCCGGTCTGCGTCAGACGGAAGACGAGATCGAAGCCGAAGGTATCCGCCGCAGCTGGAAGAAGCTGGAGGAGGCGGGGCTTATCCTTGCCGTCTTCGACGGCTCGGAGCGCCCGACCCGGGAGGACATGGAGCTGGCTCAGCGCTGCGCGGGTCGTCCGGCCATCGCGCTGGTCAATAAAGAGGACAAGCCCACCCGGTTCGACGCCGAGCTCATCGCACCCTATTTTGCGATGGTGCTGCCGGTCTGCTGTCAGGAAGAGGGGGCGCGGAAGGTCATCGCGGCGGCGGTAGCCCGCCTGCTGGGGACCAACCAAATCGACCCCCACGCTGCCAGCCTCTCGGGACAGCGGCAGCTTTCCGCTGCCACCCGCGCCCGGGATGCCGTAGCCGGAGCGCTGGACGCCGCGCAGGGGCTCGGGCTGGACGCTGTGTCGGTCTGCGTGGACGACGCGTTGGATGCACTTTGCGAGCTGACAGGGGAGAACGCCTCGGAGGCGGTCATCAATGAGGTGTTTGAGAGATTCTGCGTGGGAAAGTAAAAATCCATTTTACGCAGGGTTAAGTTCTCTTTTGCGCACCAAAAGAGAACCAGAAAAGTGCCCGCGATTGAGAGGCTCGGCGGTGGCGAAGCCATGAAAGCCCCAGTGGGGCTTTCAAGCCGACAGATCGGAAGAGCGTC
>ERZ810506.21-NODE-21-length-87339-cov-133.592_pt1 | contig 87339 bp, 111 predicted proteins | sample MGYA00520267_ERZ810506 | MGnify/ENA primary metagenome ERZ810506 (study PRJEB31588, sample SAMN03398949) | human gut metagenome | study: EMG produced TPA metagenomics assembly of the PRJNA231909 data set (A prospective, longitudinal analysis of the... | reverse complement strand
TTACATGTTAACCCTGACTGCTTTATCGAGTAATCAAACTGGAGCTAACCGTTCAGGGCATCTCTTCTTAACCTGTGGGGATGCTAACCTTAGTATACCAGTAACTCAGAAGTCACAAGAGGCTTCAACATTCACTCTCTCTGGATTGCCCACAGGTACAGGCTACTATCTCTTTGGCAAAGTAGCTAGGCCACAGAATACATCATCTTCAGGTCCGGTGTATCTACAGGGTCTCTCAGCAACTGGTACTGCTACTATGGAGATTCCATTCTATGCCAATGACTCAGAACCTGGTTCTCGAATAGAATGTACTACTGGAGATAAAGTAGCTGTATATACTAAATCAGGTGCTACCTGGATATCAGAGGGGTCATTTATAGTACCAAGTGCAGGAGGAACAGTATCAATCTAAAAACATTATACATTATGGAAAATAAAGTTCTTAAATTAGGGGGGGGGGAGAGATCTACCCAAGATGTATATGCAGAAATAAGACAGGGAAGCTCTGAGAGATGGACAATACAATCTCAAAAGCGTAAGTATGTAAATGGCAAATTGTCCGGGGTTATTGAAGTTGGTTATTCTGCTAGCATCAATACCCCGGACTATATTCTGGAGGAAGACAAAAGTTACAATGGTATTCAGATTACTGCACGAAATGACGGTACTTCTGGGCTTTGTATACTTACACAAAATGAATCTGGTAATAAAATAAATCTACACCTTACTACTCCCGAAGAAAAAGAATATTGGGAAATACGTTTTAATCCTATAACCATCAATGGAGTAGACACGAGTGCTTTTTTTAAGGTTACTACCAATATTAGTGGCGAAGATGGACCTATGGATGATGGTACACTACATAAGAATTGGATAGTAAATCAAAATAGATATGCTATTAATGTCTATATTGCTAGCCTGTACCCGGGAAATATCGAAATGTTGTCTTGGTCCTGCCTCGATAAGAATGGTAATGCTTTTAGTCCTAACTACAATTTACCAAGTAATTCATACTTTACAATAAAAACAACTGGATTGGGTTCCTATACTCTTACAAAAGTTTCAACTCCCTCTGCTAGCAGTGATACTCCTATACTCTCCAGTAGGTTTAACCCCACTAAAAAATATCCATTAGATTTGGATTTTTATTGGGTAGCTCCAATTTAATACCTGTATTAAGATAATATCCCAATTATAAAAGCAATTACCCAGAATATAAGAGCCAGTGTATATGCAACAGAATATCTATGCCATGGATACCAGCAAGTAATATAAGAATCTACTTTTAGTATTTCTGGATGTTCTTCTTCGTATTTTTTATCTTCTTCTCTAGAATCATACTTATATAATATGAAGAAAGGTAAGAATACGAAGAAGATTATTAATGTAATTGGGAATAAGAGTAGGAGAAGTATCTCCCACCCTTGCATTGATGTCCCAGCATAATCACCGTCTCTATCAAAAAAGAATCTCATAGTAATTTGTATTTTATGTATCTGATTAATAGATAAATTGGAAATAGAGGTAATACTATCCATACCGAGATGAATAAAACGAGAGAGTGTATTTTGTGAGTATAGGGTAAATAATCCAAGCAAGCCCTTACAAAAAATACCGTGAATGGCAAACATACCAAGTAAATTATAGCTAATACCGTAGTCATTGTTCTCTGAAGTATTTGTTAATAATCTTGGTAAGCTTCTTATCAAATTCAATCATCATATCGAAAGCTTTCGAATCTTTCATGTTCTTTATCTCCTTGTCAAGGAATTCTATATTTCTCTTAATTGAGAAATAAGCCTTGTATGCAAGGAATGCCTTCTCATTCTCTTCCGTAATAGGAAGAACTTCTCCCTTTTGCCCATCCAATCTTGGATATGTATCATCAGGACCCAAGGTTCTTGCAACTTTTACCCGGTTACTGAGCATTGCAAATCCACCCTTCTTATCAATGGACTCTACTGTTACCTTCTCTGTGATGGGTCTTCCTGATAATACGAAGATAACCTCATCCCCCTCTTTGAGCTTTTTGATTTCTTTCTTTTCTTTTTTCATATCTTTATTTATTAAGAATTTTTCTTTATGCAAATATACGAAATTATTTCTTATTTATTGCATTATCTATTTTATTTTTAATAAATTCATAGGCATTGCCCCGGTAATCCTCTAGCATTTTGTATTCCTGTGGAGATAGAATTACTCCGTTTACTTTAAAAGCATCTCTTAGATGCTCCGGTATAGTGCCCTGGTGAGCGATGTTATTATAACGGATAATGAAAAGTTTCTCTTTATCTTCATCTATAACACCAAGTGTGTTGACTGGTTGGAGTTTAGTTTGGTAAATTCCCCCGAAAGCCGAAGGAACCATTAGAATACTTCCCGGTATTCTAGTTATCCAATGGGAATAATCGGGAGTAATTACGGCAATTTTCTTCTCTTTTTCAAGTTCTTTATCATAAGCTAATCGATTAAACCAAAAAGCACATTGAAAACAAACTTGTTTTCTTGCCATAAGTTGGGGAATCTCTCTAGTTTCATCGAATTCCTCTAAATTAATTGGTTTGCCACATATCTGGCATTCATTTTTCTTGCCCATATTGCATTATTTTATAAGTTATATATGATAATAGAACCTCGAAACATCCTAAAAATGGGTTATAAGCAATACTTTTGTTACTAAAATTGGACCATTAAAACTGATAAGTTATGGATAAACTAACAAATGAAATGATTAAAGACCTTGCTATTCGCTTAGGTCTAGAACCTGCTCTATTGAAAGCTGTTCAATTGGTAGAAGCCGCAGGTAGAGATGGGTTTTTAGCTGATGGTAGACCTCAAATTCTCTTCGAGGGTCACATTATGTACAAAGAAGTACATAAGAAATTCCCTGACAGAGATTTAGCTTACCTTTGTAAGAGATATTCTACGATTTTCTTCCCTAAATGGGATAAATCGAAGTATTTGGGAGGTGTACACGAGTATAAGAGACTCGAATTAGCCAAAGAAATTGACGAAGAATGTGCATTGAAGTCTGCAAGTTGGGGAATGTTCCAGATTTGTGGGTTCAATCACAACCTCTGTGAATGTAAAGATGTCTTCGAATTCGTTCATAAGATGTCGGAATCTCATGCAAATCAACTAGAACTCATGTATTATTTCATGAAAAACTCTGGTTGTTTGAGTAATCTCAAAGAAAAGGACTGGGCTGGCTTTGCCAGAAAATACAATGGTCCTGGGTATGCCCAGAATGCCTACGACCAGAAGTTAAGAAATGCTTACGAAAATTTCAAAGATAAGTTATGAAAAGATGTCATTTTAACAGCTGGGTAGCAAAAGTATTCCTTTTCCCCAGTTACAAAGCAATTACTCTGGTGTATAACTCATTCTTCAAACACAAAGTAGAAGAGTGTAAACCAGATGATATCAATCATGAACGTATTCATCAGGTACAACAGATTGAATGTAGTATAGTGGGTTTAGTACTTGGTATTATACTCTGGTTATCATTTGGTATATCCTTTTGGTGGGTAGTGGCTCTGACTTTTGGATTCTTCTACCTTTGGTATGTTATTGAATACCTAATTATCATGTGCTTTGCCAAGTGGAATAAACAGAACGAAAGATATCATGATGTAAGTTTCGAAGAAGAAGCCCACAACAATGATAAGAATCTGAGTTATTTGGAAGACCGTAAACCCTTTGCTTGGATTAAGTACATCGAATTGAGAAGTTACAAGAAATAAATTTTCCTTATTACATAATCTTCTCCTCTTATGATTGACCGAGCTTTTGTTTTACTGATATTAAATTTTTGAGATAAAGTACGAACGGTAACCTCTGGATGTCTTAGGCTATACCTATACAACCTAAGTCTCAATCTATCAGAATAAATTCTAGCTCGGCCATCTACTTGTTTTTGTTTATTATTTTCTGATACTGTGCCCCAATATAAGTTCTTATAATGATTATTTTGAGGGTTATTATCTTTATGACATACACAGGGTTTATTTAAGGGGTTTGGTACCCAAGCTAATGCTACTAATCTAGATAAAGTACATCTAGAATTACGCTTATTACCATTAACCCTAACACTAACAGAAGGCTTAATATAAGAACCGTTTCTTTTAGAGTTACTACGATATCCAATTTTTAGTTCTCTCAAAGAATTATCTGTTTGTATTTTAAAAGCTTTACCTTCTTTTGTAACATATAAGTTATAGAAACCAGGCACATTACATTTAATCTGTTTTTTCATATATGAATATATTAGGTGTTTCAGCCGCCCAAGGGGCGTTATTATTTCCATTTTTACATAGTAAAAAATTTAAAATACTAGCCAATATAGAACCTCGTGGAGTATTCCATACAAATTGTGAAAGCCAATGGAAATTAAACTTCGGAAATATACCTTTTCATAAGGGTTTTTGTTTACAACCTCTTGATAAAAAAGTGGATATCATAGTAGCTACTCCGGACTGTGGTATGTCCTCAGTAATGAGATTATCCAAGGTAAAAGAATTGGGCAATCCAAAAGATAATCGTAGTCTTAATCTAGTAATTGCTGCAATATTAGAGTATAAACCTAAAGTATTTCTTATAGAAAATCTGCCTCGTTTGCTATCTTTACTTCCCAAGGATTTCTTTGAGGAAACCTTTAAGGACTATAAATTAATTTTTCACGAAAGGTCAGTTTCTGACTATGGGAATTCTCAAGTATCCAGGAAGCGTTTAGTTATCATTGGAGTACATAAAAAGACCGGTAAGAGATACTTAGATGCTTTTAATGAAGTATTCCAAGTAAAAAACCCAACAATTACTAGAAATCTACTTAAACCACTCACATTCTCTCAGGAAAATAATACTAACCAGATTCCGTTTATGAGTAAAACTCTGGCAATGTATGACTATCGGAAGCTTCCTGAAAAGAAGAATCTTACAGTAGCAAAGATACATAGACTCTGGGTTAGAGATTTTAAAGATGAAAAGAAGTGGCCTATCAAAACTGCAAAGATGAGTACTCTTCCAGGAGTATATCGATTAGAGTATGACAAACCCCCATTAACTCTCAGACCTGCAGATAGGCAATTCAGACCCGATGGTTATCCTTTGGGGATTGAGGATTTTAAGTCAATCATGGGATTCCCAAAGAAATTCAAAATTTACCTTCACAAAAATCAGGGTACCTTTGAAAATGATTTTAAGGATTACCATTATTGGCTTAACAAGGCAAGGTACACAATTGCCAAGGGCTCGGTTTATGAGGTAGGATTATGGTTCAAGGATTGCCTAAAAAAGGCAAATACCAAGAAACCATGAGTTTCAGCTTTATATATAAAGTCTTATATATAAGTTTCTGGGGTACCTTGAAATATATAGATATATAATATACTACGTATATATATCTATATATTTATCTGCGTATATATAGCTATTCATATATCATATCGTAAGTAGTATATTTGGATATTATCTCACTTCGTTCGATAAAGGTAATCGCTAAGCGATTACCGAATAGATAGTATCATTAAGCGTGCGAACTTCCTAAAATTTTTGAACATGAAGAATTTAAAGAAGGCCTTGTTTATTGTACTTCTAGGATTTACTATTTACCTTTGCTTCAGGAATTACAAACTTTCTCGAGAGGTTGATTCCTTAGAACTAGCGGTCAATGAAATCCCAGATACAGTATACACAGAGAAACCCTTCAAACCAGAGAAGAAGTACTCAGAAAAAGTTGAACCAGGTAAAATCTTAGTTCATGGTAATAAGCAGCCAACTCTCTTTCCTGATTCCATACTAAGGCAGCCAGTTATCAGTAACCAAGATTCCCTGGTTCAAATTGTTTTGAAGAAAGATAAGTTGAACTTAAGTCTGTTCAATAAGGAGACTAACACTTATTCAACTAGACTATTCCCAATCGACTTAGATAAGTACAACTACAACTGGTATGAAGGTCAATTAACTCGAAAGAAAGTTGCAAGGTTATCACTTAGTCCATACGTTTATGGCAAATACAGACCTTTCAATAATCTCTTCGATATGGGAGCTGGTCTTTCAATCAAGACTAAGAGATTTAATTACAAACTCGGAGTCAATACCTTTTACTATCCGAAGATAAAATCAGGGATGGGTACTGACATCGAATTTCAAATAACGTATAACTTTTAGATATGGCAAAGACTATCTCAGAAACTAGAACTACTTTAACTCGAGAAGAGCTATCAAACTTATCCCGAGTTTCTAGTGATGTTTTCTTTTTTAGCCTTTTTTGCTATGTGATACATCCAGTAAGAGGAAAGGTAAGATTCGATTTATACCCCTTTCAGAAATCCGTTCTCTACAATTTCATTGCCCAACGATTCAATATCATTCTCAAATTCCGTCAGGCAGGAATTACAGAACTTATTTCTATGTACTGTCTTTGGTTGGCGATGTACCATCCCAACAAAAAGATAAACATTATATCTATCAAGGACACAACAGCTAAGAAGGTACTTAAGAAGATTAAGTTCATGTACAAGAATCTTCCATGGTACCTTCAAACTCCCATAATCAATGGTAGAGCTGGAGAATATGGTTCTGCTTCCATGATAGAATTTGATAATGGGTCATTTATTGAATCTATTCCGACATCATCCGAAGCCGGTCGTTCAGAATCCCTTTCTCTTCTGGTAATTGACGAGGCAGCAGTAGTAAGATGGGCTGCTCAAATTTGGGCTGCTGCATTTCCTACTCTTTCCACTGGTGGAGCTGCCATCGTCAATTCCACTCCTTATGGAGTTGGTAATTTCTATCACTCAACTTGGGTAGATGCCATTGCAGGAGGTAATCCTTTTAACCCAATTCGATTATACTGGCAAATGCACCCAGAACGAGATATCAATTGGTATAACCAAATGTCTTCTGCTTTGGGAGCAAAACGAACTGCACAAGAAATTGATGGTGACTTCTTATCATCTGGTAATACAGTTTTCGACTTAGCTGATATTAAGGCTATCGAAGACTGTCTTAGTGATTACCCGGTTATTAAGAAAAGGTTTAATGGTCAATATCGACAGTTTTGTGAACCAGAACCAGACAAAGAATACTTTATTGGTGCAGACGTTTCAACTGGTAGAGCTTCTGACTACTCTTCATTTACTTGTATGGATAAGCAAGGAGAAGAACAAGTAGTATATAAGGGAAGAATGGCAGTGGGAGCTTATGCTAAGTTACTTGGTGATACTGGGAAATTGTTTAACTGGGCAGTAATAGCTCCAGAATCCAATGACGTTGGTTTATCGGTAACCTCTAAACTTCAAGATGAAGGCTACCCTAACCTTTACTACTACCAGAAGATGTTAAAGAAAAAGGGTAAAAGTAGACCTGAAATGGATAAATCCCCTGGTTGGTTAACCACCCAAAAGAATCGTTCAGTGATAATAGAAAACTTAGAAGAAGATATTAGATTAGATCACGTAACCATTAAGGACCCATTCTTTGTACAAGAAGCTTATACCTTCATATACGATGGTTTGGGCAGACCTGTTGCAATGGGTAAACATAGGGCTAATAATTCAGCGGTAGATGTAGACCTTGAAGGGGATGTATATGCAGATGATGATATCTTCGGAAAAGCAATATGTAATCACATAAGGAAAGGAAAAACTAACGTAATCGTACAACCAAGATGAAAAAGTACTTCAATTTTAGTTGGGGTTGGGGACGTAAGAAGGACCCTCCCAAGAATGGTACATCCTCTAATAAAGAGGAAAAGCCTGCCACATCAATTTCACCTGGTAGGGTTTCAGTTGACGATGATAGTGATAACTTAATTACATCATTACAAGGGTTGACTAAATTAGTTGAACCCTCTTTTCGTGTTGATGTGATACCTTTAATTCGGGATTTATATAAGGTAAATCCCGATATGGGCATTGCATTACAAGATATGTTTAAGTTAGCTAACACCAGTCATACAGTAACTTTCCCTAATAACACCGATGAAGAGGCTTCAAAGATGAGGGAACATCTTAAGAAAGCCACCAAGGGATGGACCAGATATACTGCTGGTATAGATGGTTTAGTTAACAAAATGATTGTTCAACTTCTTGTAAGTGGGGCAATATCCGTAGAAGGAGTACCAAATGATAAGCTTGATGGTTTGGCTACTGTATTATTCCTTAAGCCAGAACACATCAAGTTTAAACGTGAATTAAATGGGGTGTATTCTCCTTACCAAAAGAATATGAATTTCTTTGTTAAGCAACAAGATTATATTAAGCTTAACCCAGAAACTTATTTCTATGTTGGTATGTTCAATGATACCGATGAACCTTATGGAGTTCCTCCATTTATGCCAGCATTAGATTCTCTCAAGGGTCAGAATGATATGAAGGTTAACTTCAAACATATCATGGAGATTTGTGGTATGGTTGGTTTCTTAGAAGCTAAGATGCAGAAATCTCCACAAAGACCAAATGAGAGTATAAAAGCTTATGAATCCCGATTATACCATGAACTTAATATCCTTAAACGTAATGTTAAAGAGGGTATGAAGGATGGAGTAGTTGCTGGTTACATAGATGACCATGAATTCAAACTCAATTCTACTACTAAGGAACTCGGTAATATCGAGAAGCCTTGGAATATGAATCAACAATCTGTAGCAAATGGGTTGGGAGTTAATGGCTCTATCATTGGGGTATCCTCTACTACTGGTGAAGGTGCAACGGGTATAATGCTGTCTAAGATGATTAGCCAGTTAAAAAATATCCAAATGCTTGTAGCTTATGTATTGGACCGACTTTATTCTCTAGAACTGCGTCTGGCAGGATTTAATAATAAGGGAATGAAGATTGATTGGGGAACTTCTACAGTTTCTGATGAAGTTAAAATCCAACAAGGTCTTCAGTATAAGATACAGAACCTTGACTTATTGTATAAGGCAGGTATCATTAGCCAAGAGCAATATGCTTGGGCAATGGGTTATGATTCACCAGATGAAAAGGAACCAAGAGTTTCACTTGAGGACCAATTTGCTAAGGGTGGTAATATAGACCCACAAGAGGGTACCAAGAAGAAACAAAGGCAGGATGATAAAAACCAATCTGCTCGTAGGTCAAGAGATAAGACAAACCCGGCTCCTTCTCGAGGAGACCAAAATACTAAAGCAAGATGAGTAAATTCACAAAGAAAAACAAAGAGCATCTTGATTCTATGGTGATAGGTCAAGGCCATACCATTATGGCTGGGTATATCCCAGAAGCAGTGGGAGCCAAGGCTTTCTCAGAGAATTATTACAAATGGAAAAACCCTACACCGGATTCCATTGCTCAATTTGGATTTTGGGGAGGGGATATAGATTATAATACTTATTATCCCAACCTGGACAAATCGGAATTAACTCCTAAGGACGAAGAGTTTATCGAACCTATGTTCCGATTACTTTCGGAAACAATCGTATCGAAAAATTGGAATCCTACAGACTTCGGTCAAAATGGAGTACTAAAGGCTTCTATGAAGATGCTGCTTGGTCAAACAGTAAACTGTGACCATGAAACAAACATCGGTAATGCTATTGGAGCTGTATCACAAGTAATGTGGCAGGAATCTTATAAAGACGGTAGCTTTACTATACCAGCAGGTATCAACGGTATTCTGAAGATTGATGGTAAGGCAAATCCAAGAATTGCTCGAGGAATTCTTATGGAGCCACCCTCAATTCATAGTAATTCGGTTACTGTACAATTCAAGTGGGATAAATCTCATCCCCAAATGGAGGATAATGAATTTTATCAAAAACTTGGTACTTATGACTCTAAGGGAGTTATGGTACGTAGAATAGTTACTGAAATTGTTCGTTACCTTGAGACCTCACTAGTTTCACATGGTGCTGATTCATTTGCCCAGAAAATTGGTTCGGATGGTAAAATCATTAACCCAACCTTTGCCAAAAGAACTTGGGCATCCTATGAAGAATACCGAGATGATAAATCGAAGCAATACTTCTTTACGGATTATAAATCGGACTTATCATCATTTCAAGAAAACGATACTCGGGATTCTTTTAATGATAATGATGCCAAGGATAATCATTCAAACGAAAATAATATGAACGAATTAGAAAAATTTCTTGAAAGCCTTTTCGGGGATAATATGCTTACCCTGGAAGAAGGCAAGGAGATGAATCAGGAAACAGTAGTTGCCTGCATTCAAAATTTGGTATCATCCAGAAACACTTTGCAAACTTCAGTAGATAATCTTACCACAGAGAAAACTTCTCTTACGGAACAGATTTCAAATCTGAATGCTGAAGTAGCTAACTTGAAGGAAATGGCAACTGTAGGAAAGAATCACATTGCTTCTCTCCGTGAAAGTGCTGTAGAAACTTACAAGAAGTTGATGGGTGAAAATGCAGATGAGACAATCGTTACGATGCTCAATGCAGAAACAACTGGTATTACTACTCTTGTTTCCTTGACTAAGGATTACCAAGCTCGCTTGGAAGAGAAGTTCCCTCTCACTTGTTCTAAATGTGGTTCTAAGGACGTTAACCGTGCTTCTTCAGTTGCAGAAGATGATACTGAAGGTAAAACTGGAACTGAAGACACTACTCAGAACCAAGAACCTTCTTCAACCAGCAGTGTACTTGATGGCTTGTACAAGAAGAAATTAAAATAAGTTATCATATAAATAAATTAGAGTTATGACTAAAATCGTAAACAATCCTCAGCAAATGACTCTCTTTGGGGAAAGAACTCCCAAAGCAGTGATTTACAAGAGTGAATCACACAAGTTGCACCAGGCTTTCAATGTAAAAGCCGACACAAAGATTGTACAGGGCATGGCAGTTGCTTTGGGTACCGACGGTTTGATTGAACCGTTTATCCCGGGAGGTGCTGGTAGCCAGGTATATCTGGGTATAGCAGTAACGGATAACGTTAACCCTGCTTATCAACCTCAACGTAATTTCCCAGTAGAAGTAACCGTAGCAGTTCAAGGCTATATGATTTTGAATTGGGTTGCAAAAGAAACTCTTGATTGCGGTTATATTAACCCAACTGCAGACCTTTTGCATGACCGTTTCGTAATCGCCGAAGCTTCTACAGACGAATCTCAGTTCATTGCCATCACTCCTGCAGATGAGGCAAACGATGTGATTCAAGTACTCATCCGCTAAACCAAAAAAAATTATGGGACAAATTGATATTACAAAATTGAAGGCTCAGGATTTTATGAAAGAGCTGCCGGAAATGGTAAGAAGCTTGGAAGCTGTTCGTTCCGGTTCACAGGACAAGAAGCCTGTAGAGGTAACACTCGAAGAATTAGTTACTGGTAAATGGGGTATTTCACAAGATGAATTGTTCGAAAAGATGGGCATCAATCCTAAGGTTGATACCATGCAGAATATCTTCACAATGCCTCAGCAAGATGTTCGCTGGATTGTTCCGGAGATCATCCGTGCTGCTATCACCTTGGGTATGCGCCAGGCTCCGTTCTATCCGAATATCATTGCATCTGACCAATCTATCAACGGCTTGCAAGCAATCATGCCGATGGTTAACATGTCTGATGCTGCACCTGCAAAGGTTAACGAAGCAGAAACTATCCCATTGGGTGATGTTAGCTTCGGACAAAAATCAGTTAGCCTCTTCAAAATTGGAAAAGGCTTCAAACTTACTGATGAAGTTCGTAACTATGTTTCACTCGATGTCTTGGGAATCTACCTTCGTGACTTTGGTGTTCAGTTGGGTTATGCTTTGGATACTTTGGCTATGGACGTGGCTATCAATGGTAACAACCCCGATGGCTCTGAGTCAGCCCCAGTAATTGGTGTATACGAAACAACCAATGGTATCACTTACAAAGACCTTCTGCATATTTGGGTACGTGCTGCTCGTATGGGACGTAACTTCCAAACTATGATTGGTGGTGAAGACCAGGCAATCGAAATGCTGAATTTACCGGAATTTAAAGACCGTCACTCTGGTACTACCGAAGCTACATTGAATGTGAAGTCTCCGGTTCCCAAGAATGCTGACTTCTATATCCATCCGGGAACACCTGACCAACAGCTGTTGTTGATTGATACCTCTGCTGCCTTGATTAAGCTTACTGCTCGTCAGTTGATGCTTGAATCGGAAAGAATCGTTTCTAACCAGACTCAGGCAATCTATGCAAGCTTGACTACAGGCTTCTCAAAGATGTACCAAGATGCTACTCTGTTGTTAGCTGCAGATAAGAAGTTCTCAGAATTCGGATTCCCCGATTTCATGAACGTAGACCCTTATCTGATGGTTAACCTCGAATAAGGTAGTCCGGTTTTATCTATATAAATTCCCTGAGAGGGTGGGTAATTAAAAAGACTCATCCTCTCTTTATCACTTTTTAAATCTTAGGAAATATGGCTAAAGAAAAATATACAGTAACTGTGGGACCAAGAGCTTACAGTTTTCATGACCAATCAACAGGCATTACCGTTTGCAAAGGGGAAGACAAAGAACTTACTCGTCGTCAATTCCGTTCACCGAAAATCCAGAAAGCAATTGCTGCTGGCCATTTGATTATCATCGCTGACAAATCCGAAATCGAAAAGTATTCGGAAGCTGACATCGAAAAGTTGGACAAGAGACTGACTGCCCAGTTTAAGAAAGGTATGACTTTGGAGAAACTTTCCAAGGCTTATTCTTTCGAAGAGCTGAAGTTGGTAGCTGGTTTACACGAAATCGTGGCAGACAAAGACGACACAGTAGAAACACTTCTTCAGGCTTTGCTGGAAGAATTTGAATCCTCTTCTAAAGGGTAGTCTATGAAAATTACATAAGACAGACTAATATGAAAGACAATCTAGACTTTTTGTACGTTACGTCAGGTCTGGAAGTTTCATTCAGAGTCATATCCAAAGTCCCGGCCAAATCTATTTTTGACTGGGACTTTGGCGATGATAAGGGAGAGGTTTTCAATGGTGGAAGACATGTTTCCTATTCTTATGAAACTCCCGGTTTCTATACCGTAACATTACATGTAACTAACTCTAGCGGTTTAGATATCACCGTAGATAAGACTCTGGTAGTTTGTGATTATGGGCATACGGCATTAGCCGATACAATATATAACTTAATCGACCACTATATTCCTTCAGAGATATCAGAGGGAATGACCAGGGAAGATAAATCTATCTACATCACCAAATGGCAATATTATATTGGTCCTCTAGTAAATCACCAAATTCCTGCAGATAAGTATACTGATGAATTATGGTATGAAGCACTAGAAAACCAATTAATAATGGAATTGGCAGCATGGGACTTTCTCAATGTGAAGATACTTAATCTATTAACAAGTACTTCAGAATATCTAAGTCAATTAACTTCTACCAAAGAACAAACTGGTGATGGTACTTCTAAACCCGAACTTGCCCGAGGTGATAGGATTAAACAAATCACTACTGGGCCTACTGAAGTGCAATATTATGATACCTTGGCAGATGCTACAAGTTCCCTATGGAAAACACTTTCTCAAGCAATGCAACCAGGTGGATTAATAGATGAATTAAGGAAGAACCTTTGTATGTTAGCTTCACGATTGGAAATCTACTTACCGTTCTGTGATGAAGTATTTAGAACCGTAGTCCCAAAAGTAGTTAACAGAAGGCAACCTGGAGTATTAGATGGGCCAAATCCAAGTGCTCCAGTGAAAGGTGGTAAGAAATCAATTCTAACTAAGTTATGACAAAAGAACCCTGGAGAATGGTAAAGAACCGCTCTTGGGATAGATACAAGAAAATTATCACTGACTTCTTAGATTGGGATGCTGGTAGGCAATCCATAACCTGGGCCAAACATGTTAATCAGCTTCTCAGTCATGCCGAAGACAGTATACCTAAATATTATAACATCCAAATCGAAGCATTATGTTACTACAATGCTTTCAGAAACTGGCCTATCAATAAGGCAACTATTTCAGGAGAATTGGATGATGAAAACTTATCAATACTAATTTCTAAATCTTATATAGAACAAATCGGTTATCTTACACCGGAAGGTTATTGGGATTTTAATTGGGAACAAGATAGGTTTGTAATTAATGGTATAACGTATAAGCCTTCTGGAGATACTCAGACTGCTCAGGCAAAGGATGAGGCCCTAGTTTTCATGGTTATCCTAAAGAGAGACCGAGATACCAAAATTGAATTTGTAGAATAAAACATTAAGTGTATGGCAAAGATGTTAGTACTGAGGTGGACCCCAATTACTACCTCCAGTGGAATCTGGTTTGATAGTAATCTGGTTATCCTTAATGGTACATCTGGAGTTCATATTGAAATGAAAGGTAATGGCAACGATGTAACGGCATTTCAATCGATGACCGGAAACAAATTTGTCACCTGCTTTCAAGATTACTTCGGTGATATCTGGGATAAAATAATACCTCATCCTGGTATAGGCCAGGTAATGAAATTCCGTGTAAATAAGCTTCCCGATTATGCTTGCATACGGGGGGATATAGAAGACGGTGGAGATGTAGATCCAGAAAATCCGAATATACCAATGAATGCCTTCTGTGGTTCAGAGGGAGAACCATTCAGGGATATAGATTCGGAATTCTTACTGGGTCGTCAACGTTCAGTAATTAATCCTTAAATTTTATAAAATATGTATGTAAGTAAGTATTATACCTGCGAAGAAATAGACCAGCGGTTATTACAGGGTTACTATGATGACTTTGTTAAAGCTGGCTTTGGAGGAACTATAAATGAGTTCTGGGCCTTCGTACTTTCTATCAAGAATAAGGTAGATAAGAAAGAAGGATACGACTTATCGAAAAATGATTTTACCGATGAGTTGAAGGCTAAACTTGATGGCATCGAAGAACATGCAAATTACATCACCAAAGTTTCTCAGCTTGAGAATGATTTGAAATATCAAACTGAGGAAGAAGTTAAACAGATGATTAGTGATTTGGTTGATGGTGCTGATGATGCCCTTGATACTCTTAAAGAGTTGGCAGAAGCATTGGGTAATGACCCCAACTTTGCAACTACTATCACTAATAAATTAACCGACCTTCGTACTGCTTTAACCGAAGAGGTTAATCGTGCTAAGGAAGCCGAAGCTGCTCTGGGCGCTGCAGTAGCCGCAGTTCAGGATAACCTCGAATATGGGTTAGACCAAATCAATAAGAAGATTGATACCGTTAAGGCAGACTTAAAAGCCGAAATCGACAGAGTTGAAAAGAAGGTAGATAAGAATGCTGAAGATATCAAAGACCTTGAAGATAAGGTAAATCAAGGTAATGGTGAACTTGAGAAAGAACTTAAGGACCTTATCCAAAAGGAAAAAGATGAACGTATTGCTGCCGATAATGAGATTAAGGAAAGTGTAAATGAACTTAAGACTCTACATATCAATGATAAGGCCGCACTCGAGGCAAAGATTGCTGAAGAAACTGCAAATCGTACAAATGCAGATACTGTACTGGATTCTAAGATTAACGAGGAAATCACTAATCGTCAGGCTGATACTTTAGCTCTTCAAGGTAAAATTGACCAAGAGAAGGTAGACCGTCATTCTGAGGACCAAGTTCTTCACAATGAAATCTCTAAAGAGGTAACAGACCGTATTAATGCAGACAATGCTCTTCAAGGTAAGATTGACCAGGAAGCTCAAGCACGTACTGCTGCAGACCAGGTATTACAGAACAATATAGATTCAGAGGCCACTACTCGTGCTGCTCAGGATTTAGTTCTCGAACACAAAATCGAGGATATAAAAGAGCAGGGTGTAGAAGACAAAGAACAATTGCTTAATGCTATTGCTGCCGAGGCTGCTGCTAGAGAAAAGGGGGATAAAGACCTTGATACTAAGAAGGTAGATAAACGTGAAGGTTATTCTTTGACCAAGAATGACTTTACTGATATCCTCAAAGCTAAGCTTGATGGAATTGAAGAGAAGGCAAACTATATTACCCATCTCTCCCAGCTTATTAATGATGCCGGTTTCCAAACTGAAGAAGAAGTAAATGCTGCTATCCAAAAGATTATCGGTTCTGCACCAGAGGTACTTGATACTCTTAAGGAAATTGCCGATGCTCTTGGAAATGACCCAAACTTTGCAACTACTATCACGAGGAAGTTGGCTGCAATCACAGAACAGGTTAACCAAGAAATCGAAGACCGAATTGCAGGCGATGAAGCAAACAGCGCTGAGGTAGCTGCTGAAGTTCAAGCCCGTAAGGATGCTGACACTGCTCTCGAAACTAAACTAAAAGAATACGTAGATAATAAGTCTGCTACTGGCGATGCTGCTCTTGGGGTTGTAAGGGATAATCTTAACAAGGAAATCCAAGACCGTAAAGATGCAGATGCCACAATTCAGGCTAACTTGGATAAAGAGATTGCCGAAAGAAAGACTGCTGATGAAGCATATACTCAAAGTCTGGCTAATGTTAACCAGCGTATCTCAGACTTGGCTTTGAGTATGCAAGAGTCCATCAATACCTTGCGTAATGAGCTTACCGAGCAGGTAAATGCCAATACTACGGCAATTACTACTAACCAACACAATATCGAAAGAAATTCAGAGGCAATCACAAACTTAACTAAAACTGTAGGTGATAACTACAAGGAAGTTAAGGATATGATTAACGAGGAAATCGTTGACCGTACCAATGCAGATAGTGCCTTGAGTTCTCGTATCGATACCATTAATATCGACCTTAACACTGAAAGAGTAGAAAGGACTGCTGCTGACCAGGTTCTCCAAGTAAACCTTGATAAAGAAGTAGCAGACCGTACTGCAGCTGATAAAGCCTTAAGTACTGAGTTCACTGCTAAGTTGGATAATACTAAGCAGGCTTTGGAATCCGAGGTGGCTAATCTTAACACTAAGCTTGAACAAGAAAAGGAAAATCGTATTGCCGGTGATAATGCTTTGGGAGTTCGTATTGATTCTCTAGAGGCAGGTAATACCGATGCTATGAATGAATTAAAAGCAAAGGTAAATGCTAATACTACTGCTATTAATGCAGAGAAAGACCGAGCAATTGCCAAAGAGACTTCTCTTGAGGCAAAGATTGATACCAACCTTCAGAACCATAAAGATGATATGGCGGGTATCAACCAAAATATACTTACCGAAAAGAATGACCGCTTAGTTGGTGATACTGAATTACAGAATAACATCGATAAGGAAGCTACAGAAAGAGCTAACCAAGATACCCTTATCAATAATGCTTTGGCTCAAGAGAAGGCAGATAGAATTGCTGCAGACCAGGCAATGGACGATAAGAAGGTAGATAAGGTAGATGGCAAGGTACTTTCTTCAAATGATTTCACTGACTTGCTGTATGCCAAGTTGGATGGCATCGAAGAACATGCAAACTATATCACTAAGGTTTCTCAGTTATTAAACGATTCTGACTTTCAGAATGCAGAACAAGTAGAGGCAGCTATCCAAAAGATTATTGGCTCTGCTCCAGAGGTACTTGATACTTTGGCCGAGATTGCTAAGGCTCTCGGTGATGATCCCAACTTTGCAGCAACTATGACTGCTAAGCTTACTGAGTTGGGGAATAAGCTTGAAGCTGAAAAGAATCTGCGTGAACAAGGAGATAATACTCTGCAACAGACTTTCACTAACTTAAGTAATACTCTTACTACTACGGTAAATGAGTTGAGAACTTTCGTAACTGAAACTCGTACGGAGCTGTTAACTTCCTTGAATGCTACCAATGCTCTGGTAACTCAGAATGCTGCTAATATTCAACGTAATCTGGAATTGATTCAGGGTATTCAGGATAACATTAATGGTAACTATACTGCCATTACCGATTTGCTGAATAATGAAATCGCTGCTCGTAAAGCTGAGGATATTCGATTGGAAGCAAAGATTGACCAGAATACCTCTGACCTCAACACAGAAAGAGAGGAAAGAAAAGCTGCAGATAAAGTTCTCCAGGATAACATCGATGCTGAAGAAGCTGCCCGTATTGCTGCCGATACAGCTTTGGGTAAACGTATCGATAAAGAAATTCAGGACAGAACCGATGCTGATACTGCCTTAGATAATAAGTTCACTAACATTACCGATGACCATGAAGAAAGACTGGTAGCTGAAGAAGGTACTTCTGATGCTTTGCCTGATACCATGGTTACTGATGTTAGTACTGTAACCCGAACAGGTACTCAGCTTTCTTTCAAAGTAAAGACTTCAACCAAGGATAAGGCAAATAACCAATATGGTGAAGAAGTAGAAGCTACCAAGAATTTACTCCCGGTAACTCAAACTCTTGCTGGAGTTATGTCTGCTGCAGACAAGGTTAAGTTAGATGGGTTAGACCCAAATTCTTTAACTGATCTCTCTGCAGCTTCAGATGCTAATAAGGTAACAGTAACCGTAACTAAGGATAACGGTTTGAATGCTGATACTACCGAAACTTTCGATTTGCCTCAGGTATCGGCTACTAAGGCTGGTACGATGACTGCTAAGGATAAGGTTGAGTTAGATAGAATCTCTACGGCTAACTTTGCTCTTGGTGCAGTAACTCCCAATGAAACTACTGTTGGCATAGCTGCTACTAAGACCGTAGTTGAAGATGGTACAGTAGAACAGAATCCTATTACATTGCCTGCCTCTACTGCAGAGAAAGCTGGTGTACAAACTGCAGCAGATAAGAAGCTGTTTGATTCTATACCAGATAATATTATTATCTTATCTGATAATAAACCAGTTGAGGTAAATCAACAAAGCAGTCATGTTACTTTAACTCATAATTTCTCTTCTAAAAAAGAAGAGGGTATTTATACTCATGAGCCTGGAGATTATAAGACTACTCATATCCCAGCAGCTACTACAGAGAAAGCTGGTGTAATGACCGCCCAAGATAAAGTTAATCTGGATGAGACATTACCCAATGCTATTGCTCAAGAGGTTCAGGACCGTAAAGATGCTATCGAAGCTTTGGACGGTAAATCAGAAGCCGCTCTTGCTCAAGAAGTAGCTGATAGAAAAGCTGCAGATACTGCTTTAGATACCAAGTTTACTAAAGCTGTAAACGATGAAGCAACTGCTCGTACTTCTGCTGATACTGCATTGGGTGCAAGGATTGATAAAGAGATTGCTGATAGAACTGCAGCAGATACTGCCCTTGAAACTAAGTTACAGAATAATATTAATACTCTAGAAGCTAAACATGATGCTTTCGTAGCAACTAAAGGTCAAGCTGGTGGATTTGCTCCATTGGATGAAAGTGGCTTAGTACCTGCTAACCATTTGCCTTCATATGTAGACGATGTAATCGAGGTATATGCTACCTATAAAGTAAATTCTACTGGAGGCCTTACCAATGTTCAATTGTATACGGATGCAGGTCACCAAACTCCCGTAGTTGGAGAATCTGGTAAGATTTATATAAATGTTGCCGATGGTGAACCTTCCTACCAATTCCGTTGGTCAGGTACTAAATTCGTAGACAGTAATACTTCGTCTCTTATCATTGGGGAAATTGCAGGTACTGCTTTCGAAGGTAGTAGAGGTAAGCATCTTGAGGATGTGGTATCTAGCATGCCTAAAAATTTAATTAGTAAGGTTTCAATAGCTAACAAAAATAAGCGTAATGTTATTATCTTATGTAACTATTCTGCTACGGATGGTCAAGGGCATTACATTGATAAACCCGATGGGATGGTAATCCCTCTAACTCCAGCCACTACTAAAGAAGCTGGTCTGATGGATGCCGATAGTGTAATAAAGCTTAATCAAACCTTACCAGATGCTATTGAAGCTGAACAAGAGGCCCGTATTGCAAAAGATAATGCTCATGATACCTTTAATAGTTCTCTTCCAGGAATTATTCTTACTGGATTCACTCTTACCCATAATTCAACTAATGTAAGAGCTACTCTTAATAATAAAACTAAGAGTGCAGAGGGTAAGACTTATGAAGGTGCTACAGATTTAATTAGAGATATACTTGCAGCAACTAAGACTACTGCAGGTGTAATGACTGCAGCAGATAAGACTAACTTGGATAATACCGTACAGGGGTTGGCAAATGAGATTACCAATAGAACTAATGCCATCAATGCTCTTCGTACAGAATTGAAAACTTACGTTGACGATTTGATTGCTGATACTGGTTCAGATGTAACTGCATTAGAAACTAAGGTAAATAATCACATTGCCAATAAATCTAATCCTCATGGAGTTACCAAATCCCAGGTTGGTTTGGGTAATGCTTCCAATACTTCGGATGCAAATAAGCCAGTATCTACTGCTCAGGCTGCTGCTATTGCCGATGCTAAGGCTGCAGGTACTGCTGCTCAAACTTCTATCAATAGTCATGCAGGTAGAAAGGATAATCCTCACGTAGTAACTAGAGCTCAATTGAGTTTGGCAACTACCGACCAGGTAGTATTTGCTAAGACCACGGCTCCTTCCGGTTTCTTCAAAGAGTCTTCAGATGTTCGACTCAAATCTAACATTAAGGATTTGAATCATACTCTGGAACAGATTTGCCAGATACCAACTAAGTCATTCGAAATGCTTGGTAAAGAGGACGAGGGAACTATTGCTCAGAATCTTGAGGGATTGGGATTTGGTAAATATGTAGAGGAAGTTCCAGTAGAGAAATCTACAGTACCTAATCCAGAGGAATTCGAAACTTTGGAAATCAATGGGGAAGAGTATGTACTCGTAAAACAAGTTAAATATCACAAGATGTCAACTTTGGCAATTGAAGGTGTTAAACTTCTCTACGATGAGATTAAGGCTTTGAAGGCTGAGATTCAAGAACTTAAAAATAAATAATCATGGGAGAGATAGCAACCTGGAGTGCTGTCAAAACTAAAGTAGGCCTTGGTAAGACAGGAAATGACTGCCCTACCAAGGCTGAATTGTTAGCACTCTCCTCGACAGGAACAGGGGAGAATTATGTGGGGTTGGAACTATCCAATGCCAGTTCCTATGGAAATAATGAATGTGTCAAACTCGAAGATATTCATAAGGTAACCTATAAGTATACTTTTACTACTAGATACAGTAGTGTAAGCTTCGATGCTTTGGGTAACCCAAGCTCTTCTAATCAGGGGTTTGGTTTTATTTCTACAAAACAGAAATATTGGGATGGGGTAGCTAATGGGTCTGAAATTACGGTAAATTATGTTATTAGTAATAATCCCGCATGGGTAGCTAATCATCCTTCAGCACCTCCTTGGACTGCTTCAGAGAATTTGGAATTAACCTCTCGGTCGGATTCCAATACTCTTGTTACACAGTATGAATCGGGTAAAACTTTTAAATTGACCTTCACTCAAGCTGCAGCTTCTCAATCTTGGAGTTATGGGTTTAGTGTAAATCCAACTTCTATGTCTTTTGGGGCAACTGGAGGTACTAAAACCTTTACCGTTGCTTCTTACAAGCAAGAATTGAGAAATGGGCATAATTATGGTAACCAAATTGCTTTAACTTATACTAGAGCCAACTCTGGTAGTGTATCTGGAAGTGGTACTTCTGTAACTATGGGTAATAATACTTCTACCAGTACACGAAGTGGTACGGTAACCTTAACCCAAGCTGAAACAGGGAAGAAGTTAACCGTATCTTGTTCTCAGTCGGCAGCTTATAAAAGCTACAGTGAAATTACTGCAAGTGGAGGTGCAGTAACAGATATCCCTGCAAGTGGAGGTACTAGAAGTTCATTCTCTACTATGCCCTCATATTCTCAAACTTGGGGATGGAATGGTTCTACAACGGGAGGAGGTACGATTACAAGCGGTGCTAGCATTAGTTATGGTACTGCAGTTAGTGCAGGTTCTTTGGGAACTACGGTTAAATCTAGAACCCGGGTAGGAACCCTTACTGGTACCTTATCACTAAATGGTAAAACCAAATCTGTAAGTGTACCAGTATACCAGGCAGCAAACGAATTTACTGGGTATACCTATGGCTCTTGGAGTGTAAGCTTAACGGCAAATTCTTATACCATCGGTAATACTGGAGGTAGTGTAACTTTGTACCCAAGTGCTAGTAGACCAAGATATGCGAATTATACTTCTGGTTCAAATACAAGGGATGGCTCTGATAGTGCTACTCCAAGTTTAAGTACCAATGGTACCTCAGGATTTAGTCTATCAGGTACTACACTTAGTGCTTCTGAGAATACCAGTACAAGTAGTAGGTCTATTAGAGTTACGGCTTCCTATGGAGGTGCTTCCGATTATGTGAATATCACTCAGGGCGGTGCAAGTGTATCTTATAATTATTATTTTAATTGGGGGAGTGCTCCTGGAAGTCAGACTTCTCAGTCTATTACTCATCCAGCTTTGGGAAAAACTGAAGAGGTTCCATTCATCTCTTATAAAAAGAAAGTGATAAATGGTACAGAAACTTCTGATATATATCCGGTAGGAGTATATCGAAATATGCCGAGTTGGACTCTTGTTAATATAGTAGATAATGGGCTCTCAGTTAAAACCTATGAGAACACTGCTGAATCCTCAAGGTCTGCTACAGTAACAGTAACTCAATCAGAATCGGGTAAGGAGATAACACTTATTATTAATCAGAGTGCTGCTACAATAACCTATGAGTATGTATTCAAAATTGCATAGGTATTATACGACCAATCTCGATAATATCATTAATGAGGTATCAATGCAGAAACAGAATGCTTTAAATATTTTAAATAACAAAGCCAAATTTGAGGCAGTTGTTTCTGAATGCGATAATATTCTTGGTTTAATTAATAATCGTTCAGAATCACCTCGTAATCCTGCTCCAGATTTCGAAGAATTTAAGTTATCCATGAATGAGAGGTTAACTAACCAAGAAACCCTTTTATTAAGGATTGCTCAAGAATTGGGATTGGATAAACCTAAACAACAGTAAGAATTATGCCAAGTAAGTCGGTTAATATTACACTATCGACTCCAGTTGGCCCTCTAGAAATATACGTAGATAAACGAGAACAAGCTCGTGCAGAAAGGTTGATTGCCAAAACTCCAAGTATCTTAACCGAAGGCTATGCGAAAGGTACAGAAAAGTTTGGTAATCAACTTCTTCGTATAGTAAGACGAAGTTTGAATACGGGTGTTCCACCACCCGGTACCCATACTTCTTGGCCAAAACATGCTCCAGGTACTGTAAAGAAATATGGGGAGCATACTCTATTACGACTCACGGGTCAATATGCTAAATCCGTTACTGTAGTAAAGACCAAGAATAGAACTTTCGTTGGTTTACCAATTGGAATCAAGAAGATTACCTATACTGGTAAGACTTCAAGAAAGACTTTGAATCAGATAGCTATCATGTTAGAGTATGGTAGCAGAGATGGTAATTTACCACCTCGTCCTCTTTGGGATCCTGCATTTAAGGCTGCTGGTGGAAAAGCTGCCTTACAAAAGGAAATACGAAATGAAGTTAGAAAAGAAATAAGGAAAGTTAAAAATGGCAGCAGACTTTGAAATATCTTCATTATCCGGAACTGGTACTGCAACTATTAGGGTAAAGCCTAAGGCAGTAAACGAAGACATGAATAATATAAAAGAGCAGGTTCTCAAGGTAGTAGTTCAGGGTGTAGAAAGGGAAGTAACTCTGGTACAAAAGGCCGCTCCTAAAATAGTAGAGACCTGGGGAACTTATTTTAGTATCACTCCAGAAACTACTTCCCATACTTTCGATGGTACTAAAAGGGGTGAGACCCTAGAAATAGGTGTATACAGTTACCAACAGAAGTTTATCGATAATAAGCCTCAAGATGAATATCGTGCTGTAGATTGGAAAGTTGAAAGCTCCTCAGATTGGTTAGAGGTAACCCAAGAAATTGGAGAAGCTAATGCCGCAGGTAAGCTTACTATCAAAACTAAATCTACTAATCAAGAACATAACCCCAGTAACTATGACCCCTTGGAAAGAACTGCTATAGTTAAGATTATCTCACAGCAAGAACCTAACACTGAGATAGTTTTAAATATAACTCAATCTCCAGGTACTAGAACTACTAAGTATGGCTTTGAACCAACCCCGAATATACCATTCCCAAATCTTGGTCAAAATACTAGTACTGCTCAGATTAGTAATGTAAAGGGTTATCAGTACTACCTTATCAACGGTATTCAAGTTGCTAAATTTATAAAACAATTTAAGATAACCGATATAAGTAAGACAATAGAGGGTCAATTCCCTGGAGGTATTGGTTCTGAACCAATACCCTTTAAAGTATGGCTTACCGATTATCCTTCAAATATTGCTACTCAATGGGTTAGTGAATTAAATTGTGTTGGTCATTTACAAACCATAATGAGTGGTTTTGGAGGTATTCAGGTAACTTATAATGGGTATATTAATGACAATGGCAATCAAAGTGTTCAATTAAATATTAGATTAGGACTTTAATGGTAAACTCAGAAGAAATAGTAGAAAGAACTTTTTATATCTCTCTACTTAGTACAATGTTGGAAATGGGTCTTACCTTAAACCCAGAAGACTTCTTACCTTTGTCTCAAGAAAACGAAAAAAGATTTCAAGAGGCAATCAAAGGTATGAAGAAGTTTATACCACTTTTTGGTATAGGGAATAATCAAGTAAAAGGCCCAAAGACTCTCCCAAGAATAACCATAGAACTACAGGGTTATTATGCTGGAGATATTGGTGTGAATAAATACATCATTGGTGATAAACTTGAGGATGGTAATTACCAAGCTTCAGAGTTTCCTTATGAAACTAAGGATATTACCATAGATGTACATCTGGTTTCTCAAACACAAGCAGATATGAGATTGCTACATACAATCTTATATACTGGCTTACCTGCTAGAGGATACGTGAGACCATACTTCAATGACTTAGAGGAATGGGAAAAGGGCAGGCTTGCTCCCACCGGAAACCTATTCATTGAGATTGGTAATTATTATGACCATCCAGATGTAGAACATGGTATACTTGAGAAGGTATACACTTATGTATGTAAAGATGGTATTCTTCCAGAAAAAGCTTTGGGAGAAGGTACTCTTACACCTATCAAGGATATATCGGTTCTTATTGGATTGTTAGAACAAAACGAAAATGAGATGCTAGAGTTAAAAGTACCTAAGGTATAGGTACAATACTCTAGGGTATAAATTAAACGAGTAATTAACTTTAATCACAATAGAATTATGCCAACTTCACCTCATGTTGATTTTAAGTTTAAGAACAACAATGTTCTTCAAACTACTCCCATGTTAGGAGTTTCTTGTGTATTGGCTAGAACTACTAAGGGCCCATACGATGACCCTTCAGAAATCATCTCTACATTCTCTCAGTTCCAAAGAATCTATGGTTCTGAAATTGTACCCGATGGTTCTGTATCAAATATCGAAAAGGCTTTGCAAGGTGGTTCTAAGCTTCGTGTTATTCGAGTACTTGGCAAAGGAGCTACTCAAGGTACAGTAACTGCTTCTTCGGCTACGGCAAGAAAAGCTAAAGATTCAGAAGATGGGATTTCAGTTGCTTCTGCTGTAACCCACCCAGCTAAACCTTCTGCTTTGATTACTTTAAAATCGGGTAGTACTACTTATAGTTTTGGGTTAGTAACCAAGGGATATGGAGACCCAATTGGTAGTGCAAATACTTTCCAGGTTGGTTTTTATAAGCAAGCCAATACCTTGTATTATAAAATCTATTCAGCTAATGGGCAAGTACTTGAACAGGGCCCAGTAATAACTTGGAAAACTGCAGATGATAACAATAATACTTCGGTAGATTACCTTGCTCTTAGTGCATTTGCTAAGAACTCGGAATATATTAAGCCGGTAATTACTGCAGGTTCCTCTTTTGAAAACCTAATTAAGTGGCTTACCGATGATATCGACGGTACTAAGAATGCTATCACCATTACAGTGGGAGATGCTGCACCTTCCGAAACAGAGAAACTATTTAATGGTACGGTAGGTAGTGCTGGAACTACACCTACTGCTGACGAATGGATTACTTCATTGGATTTGGTAAAAGATTACACCGATTTCTACCAGTTATTTATCTCACATATCTCTCAACACCTTACTACCGATTCAGATGTACTCAAGGTATATAAGGCTGCTGCAGATATGGCAAAAGAGTTGATGGAATGGGTACTGTATATCGAAGTTCCAAAACACTTGACCCATTATACTCAAGGTACACAACCCCGAGATTACAAAGCTCAGGTTACTTGGGTACAGGCTTGCCTTGGTACTGTAGGTAACTCTAAGTACATTGCCTACTTTGGTGGTGGACTTAAGTACTACAACGAAAACGGTAATCTTCAGGATTCCGATGTAGTAGGTACCATTGCAGGTTTGGGAGATGCTTCTGCTACTCAATACGGTCCTTGGAAATCCTTTGCTGGAATGAACCGAGGAGTTATTGGGGATGCAGTTGGACCAGTATGCCCAAACTATGGTTCACCTTCTCGATATAATGAACTGAACACACTTGCTCAGAATTATATCAATGAGATGGTAATCAAAGATACCCCAGATGCAGGTAAGCAAACCATGTTATGGCATTGCTTCTCTTCTCAAGTGAAACAGGATTCTGAAAGGTTCCTTTCAATTGTAAGATTGAATCTCTATCTGAAGAAGTTCCTTCGCCCGGTACTCAACAAGTATATCGAAGAACCAAACGTTTGGAGTACTTGGAAGAGAATCTGGTTGGAGGTTAAACCTACATTAGATTCTTTGGTAGATGAAGATGCCATGACAGAATATACTTGGATGGGTGACCAGGATGCAACTTCTTGGGATGATCTTTCCGTAAATAACGAAGCAGATGCCCGTCAAGGTAAATATCGTGCTATCCTTAAGTATAAGGATGTAGTTCCTATGCAAGAAGTAACTATGGAGATTGTAATTGATGCGGCATCCAAATCTGTATCAATCGTAGAAACAAGTAATAACCTATAAACATATAACGATGGGAGCAAAAGTAAAAAATCCACGGAAGAAATTCTTGTGGAGTATCATGTTCCCCAAACACCCTATCAATACCTATCTATTCCAAAGTTGTACTTTGCCGGATATTGAGATTGACCAGGTTGCTCATGGGGACGTCAATAGAGACGTTAAAACTGCAGGTAGGGTTACCATAGGTAATCTTATTGTAGAGAAACTTATGACCACTGCAGGTTCCGATACATGGCTTCATGATTGGCTATACTCTTGCCAGGATCACATAGTTGGTGGTGGTTTAGTACCAAGCCAATACTGGGAAACGGCCATTGTAAACGAACTTGCCGAAGATGGAGTCTCAGTTCTTAATACCCACGTCTTCGAAGAGGTATGGCCATGTAAGATTACCGGCTTAGACTTGGACAGAATGGCTTCAGAGAATACCATAGAGTCCATAGAGTTCTCAGTTGGTACTGCAGATAAATACTAATTCCTTAGTCTATTTTCACTAAGATTCGGTGGAGGGGTGGGATTCCTGTGATAGGAGCTCACCCCTTTCTTGTTGTTATACGGAGTACTATGAACATTTGTAAACATTAAATATATCAAATTATGGAATTTAGAACATTTAGATTTACCGGACCTTCTGGTTTCGAATATGAAATCAGAGAACAGAATGGTGCTGATGAAGATATCCTCAGTAACCTTTCAGACATGAAGACTTTGATGAACCTTACCAAGTTCATTGCAGCAATTGTAATTAGAACTACGGCTACCACTAATGGGAAATTAACCGTAGATGATGCCCTTAACTTACCAGTCAATGACCGTTATGCTATTATCTTTAATTCTCGTATCTTCTCTTTGGGGGATGAGGTAGAATTTGAATATGATTGGGGCAAAGAGAATGGAGGTAAAGTTACTTATGGCCAAGACCTTCATGAGTTCCTTTTCGATTACGGTACTGCTCCAACTGAGGATGATTTGAATCAAAAGCCCGATGCTATCCCTTACTATCCAGAAGGGGTTCGATTGGTAGACCATGAATATACTCTTTCATCAGGCAAGAAGATTAAATTCGATTGTATGACGGGTAAGGGGGAACAAGATTTCATGAAGTTACCTTTGGATAAGCAAACTAAGAATGCTCCTCTTCTTTGTCGGAACCTTTACTTAGAGGTTGATGGTAGTTGGGAAAAGGTAGAAAACTTTACTCCGTTTACTGCAAAGGATATGGCTGAGATGAGAAAGCATATCTTATCTATGGACCCCATTTTCAAAGGTGAGTCTCACATCACTAATCCAACCACTGGAGAGGAAAGAACTTATCCTATAGTTTGGGCACCGAATTTTTTCTACCTGACGGAAGAGTAATGTTAGAGAGTGATTTTGTTTATATCACCAGAGCCGAGATAGCCTTAGACTATTTCGGCTTTTTACGTCTTCCGTACCGAATCAGGAAAATATTTAAGGAAATGGCCGAGCAATATTATAAACAATTAAAGAAAAGAAAGTAAATTATGAATACCAGTAGGAGTATAGTAGAGGTCGGTGTTGCCATGGTATTAAAAGACCGATTCTCTCAAGAGGCTGGCAAGATATCTGGGTCATTCAGAACAATGATGAATGATATGAATACCTGGAATAGAGGTATACAGATGTCAGCTTCTAATACAATGGACTTCGGAATGCAGCTCGTAGGGGGAATGGCAAGGGCCTATAAATACTCTGCGGGTGTTCAGAATGAAGTTTGGACTGCTTCGAAAATTGCCGGTGCTACCATTGCAGAACAAAGAGAGATGTTACAATTGGCAAAAGATGTCAATGAGATAACTCCTCTTACTGCTTCGGATGTTGCATCAGGACAAAGATACCTGGCTATGGCAGGTAATAAATTCGATGCTATTAAAGAAATGATTGGGCCAGCATCTAAGCTGGCTTCAATCTTTACAATGCCAGTGGGACAGAAAGGTGGTGTAGCTGACTTGATGACCAATATCATGTCAATGTACCAAATCCCAATGGGAGAAGCCGCTAGAGTAACAGATGATTTATATACTGCAGTTACTAATGCAAATATATCTTTAACAGACTTAGCCCAGTCCATATCTTATGCAGGAGCAGATATGGCAACTGCTGGAGTAGACCTTCGGCAAACCGCTGCTGCTATTGGTGTATTGGGTGATATGGGTATACAGGGTTCTATGGCAGGTACCTCACTGGCCAATATGATTCGTTACTTACAGCTCTCTCTTGTTAACCAAAAAAAGAAAGGCTATAACGCTTTAGCAGACCTGGGCTTAAGTCCAGATGAATTCTTCGATGCTCAGGGTAATCTTATAGACCTTTACACTATCTATCAGAAGTTTGCTAAGGCGGCAGTAGATTTACCTTCACGAATTGAAACACCAACTTTCTTCAATATCTTTGGAGTTCGTGGTAATCGTGGTATGCTCCCCGTACTTAGGGATATTGCTTCTGGTAGAGATAAGATGGGTAAGATACTTGCTACTTATGACCAAAACATTGGGGCAGTAAATCGACTCAATGAAGAACGTCTTAAAACTGATGCAGGTGTAATTGACCAATTCGAATCAAGTATAGAGAACTTAACAGTTACCGCAGGTGCAGCTTTGGGTAGAATCTTTACCCCAGTACTAAATGTGGGTAACTCTATAATCAAAGTAATTAATTCTATCTCTGAAACTTGGGCTGGTAGCTTTGCTCTTAGAGTAGGGGCTACAGCAGCAGTAGTTGGTACCATTGTTGCAGGGTTTAATACTGTAAGAGGTATTATAAGGTCGGTTGGATATTTACAAACTATTGCCACTGCTTCTACTGAGGGTATGTCTGCAGCAGCCATTAAGACGAACACCCAATTTGCTATTATGGAAGCTCATATGATAAGTATGGTAAATCTCATGAGGACCATGGTTCAATTGCAGATGATGATGGGGGGAGTTAGTATGAACAAAGCTGGTAGATTTTATAATACCAAAACCGGTAGATATATTAAAACACCCAATCCAGGGATGTCTCCAGCCACTTCACTCATTGGAGGTGTAGTTGGAGGTACTGTAGCTAATCAAGCTGGTAAACAAGCTGCTAAGACTGTTGCTACTAGAAGTTTAGCTTCGGTAGGTGGTAGGTTATTAGGGTTAATTGGTGGACCCTGGGGATTAGCTATTACCGTAGGTTTACCTTTACTAATAGAAGTAGGTAGTAGACTTATTGATTCAGTAGATAGGAATACTAATGCCCAAGATAAAGAAGACCCATCTGCAATCAGAGCTCAGAATGAAGAAAGGTTCTTGAATGCAATGAGAGCAGCTATTAGAGATGGGTTAAAAGACGGTAAGATTAATATCAGTGTAGATGGTGAGATATTGGGGGATTACTCTTTGGGTTCTCAGCAAGATTATACTGGTGTAGCATTAGGATTATAAAATTAAAACACTATGGCTAGAGTATTAAATAAAGCAGCAGGTAAGGTCGTTGAAAAATATAATGACCTTACAAGGGATACCGCAGGAGTTCTTACGGGTCCCTTAAATAAACTATGGAGAGCTCGGATATTACTCAATCGAACTATTTCTACTCTTCCAAAGGATGATGCTCAAAAGGGTAAACTCTATGACCCAAATGGAGTAATTGGAGAAGCTCAAATATCATCTAAGAATCCAACCCTAAACAAACAGCTCCAGGCTAAATGGAGAATGGAATTACAATTTCCAAGATTAGAAGAAGGTGAAGGAGTAGACCCAGCAAAAGGGAATAAGAATACCACTAATTACAGAAACTTTGAGGCTAAAGCTGATATCATATATCAGAATGAGGTAAGGATATATAATATGACTGTTAACCCTACTCAGTATATTACCTTACAGAATAGACCTCCAGAGTTGGACTTCAGGGGAGAAACCACATGGGCAACTATCAAATCCATGGGAAGGAATACTCCTATGTATCACTTTACTGGTGCTGAGGACATCATTCAATTCAATGTATCTTGGTACTGTAATGACCCAGAGAATCCAGAGGAGGTAATTAATAAGTGTAGGTTATTAGAGGCCTGGACTAAAGCTAACGGTTATCAATCGGCTCCGCCTATTGTTAAGATAGAATGGGGGGATTCGGGTATATTTGATAATCACTATTACATCCTTACTTCAGCAACCTATACTCTGAAGAACTTTCAGAATGGTTATAGGATAAGGGTACCTGGAAAGCCAGCTACCTTTGGTAATGGTAGGTTATTACCTGCAGCAGCAACTCAAGAATTGATTTTCAAGAGAGTAAGTGCATATAATCTATCCTATGGAGATTTTATAAATTCGGATTCACTTAAAAAGACGGGAGGTATTAAATATGATTGATATTAACCAATATCTGACGGGAGCTAGCCCTTATAATAATGCCTATGCTCTAAATTACGGAGATGGAGATTACTCTTTAGAAACTCCAGTAGTTTCTGTACCTTCATCCTCAAATGATATTCAACATACCATTAAGGATGGAGAGACTTTACAGAATATAGCCTATAAATACTATGGGGATTCAGGTAAATGGTATCTTATTGCAGAAGCTAATGGTATACTAAACCCTTTTAAAGAGGTAGAAAGTGGAACACTTATAAGAATCCCCGCTTATGGCAGCTAAACAAAAACCCATATTATATAACGGAATGGGCCAACCATACTTGGCTCTATTCGATTTTAGAGGTATGCCGATAATGAATCCCATTACTGGTATACCTCTTGGAGCTTATATTAGTACCTGGAATTATAGGTATGATGAAGAAAAAGAAAATCTTGCTACAATTACATTTGATACTGGAGATCCCGATACTGTGGACATAGAGGCTTTACAAGAAGGTAATGTGATATGCTTACAGTGGGGATACATATACCCAGACGGTCAATTTGTATCGGGTCCAATTAAAACTATCAAGGTCAGGGATTTTGAGGCAAAGTTTGATTCTACTGGTACCCATGTAACTATCAAGTGTATAGACTCTATTGGTGATTTAAGATATCAGCCACCATATAATTTCTCTGAAGCTTCAGAGAATAGTTTATCTTCCTATTTAGATGGTGGTTGTGATAATGGTGTAGGTGTAATCATAGAAATCTTTCAGTAATGGAACAACGGATAATAAGTAATAAAGTATATGAGTCACTACAGGTACCTACAGAGAATACTCGTACTACTACTGGAAAGGTGCTTTATGCTAATAGGTACAGTGGAGTAGCAGAAGTGGCTATGCCAGAAGATTTGAAGGCCCTAATCAATAGTGACTTCGGATTAGTTGGCAAGAATATCTTAGTTCAATTAGAACAAAAGATGAGAGGTTATACTAATGGCCCTTGGTATATAGATTCAAGAGATAATGTTATTTATATACATAATAGGAAATTTCATGAAGAACCAGTAACTGTTTATACTTATCAGGGAGAGAATGGGGAAGTACTTAGTGTTCAATTTTCTACTCAAAAAGTAACTAAGAGAGTTAAGGCTACACTATCTCCCGCTATTAATCCAGAGAGTAAAGATTTAGAAGTATTAAGTACTGGGATTGATGATACTGAAAAATTACCCGAGATAGTAGCTAATGAGAATAATGGGGTCTATTATAATAATTGGAAAACCTCAATAGGTAAATATGGAGCAGAGAATAATCCCCAAGATATACCTACTATCAGGCAGATGAGGTTAAATCATACCCTAAAGACTGACCCTAACTTAAGAGCTTCATTTGAAGCTAGGAAACAAGTAGATGACAAATGGAATCAAGATGTAGCAGAGTATTCTGCTTCTAATCCCGCCGAAGCTTATAGACAAGGTAAGGAAAAATTCCTTAATGAACTTAGTACAGATCAGGTAAGAAGTATCATAAATAAAACCATTCAAAGAGAAGAATTTCCGGCTGATAGACGTGCAGCTTTAAATGCTGCCCTTAAGAATGTAGTTAATGGTGAAACATTAGATGAAGATATATACAATATCCTCAAGAATGAAAGATACCTTTTCGAGGGTAAAGAACAAATGGAATACATGGTCATAGAAGACCTGGACCCAAGAGACTTTGACCCAGAGCATACTCCCAAGGGTGGAGCTACTGCTTGGGGATTAGAGGATGAAGAAAGTGTTTATCGAGGTATATCGGCTTTAAAGAAAGGCCCTTATACTATGGTGATCGATGACACCCCGGTTATCAAATATAAAAACCCATTAAATCAGAGTTTGGGTATTTATAGCGTTACAGTGAAAGTTCAACATTGGAAAAAAGCTAATGTTGAGATACCCCTGTACAAACTTTACCATAATCTATTCAGTAGATATGGGGGGATAGATAAGTGGGCTTGGGCAGCTAATGCTAATGCTAATGGTGGTTTAAAGTATACAGAGAGTAAACTGGTTTGTCAGATGCAAGTTGTTGGAAGACCCTTACTAGCCTCTTCTCAGGTATTAATATTAGAGAATGTTGGTAAACGATGGTCTGGTCCTTGGTATATAAAACAATGTACCCACTCTATGGATGCAGGCCAGGGATATGTAACTAATTTAGAGTTAGTAAAGAATTCGAGTAGGGCTGGTTCTACTACTTCTAAGACTGGACTGTCTACTCAAACGGTTGTAGCTAATGATGCTAAAGCTAATGCTGTAACCTCTAAGGGTAAAGATAAGAAAGCTTTAAGTAATATCAATGAATTAGATTTGAGTTGGACTTACAATGAGGTGGCCTATTTCATTGAATCTGGTATTATGGATAAGGAAGGAAACGTATTGGATGTTAAACGTAGGGATGAGATGGCTCGAAAGAAGGCTTACTATACTGAAGTATTAGCTAAGACTCCAATCGAGAAAGCAGAAGGTATAGCTGTAAGCTCTGGTAGTTTAACTACTTCTTCAGGTAAGGTAATACCCGGAAAGATAACCATCAAAGATATTCAAGTACCCGATGATTATTGGGTTAAATTCGATTATATGGAAGTAGCCATAAAGAGATTCAAAGAATATATCAAGAATAAGGAAGCGAGGTAATTATGGGCTATGAAACTGCAAAGATAATAACAGAAGAAGGATTAGAGGGTCTTGGAAGATACTACTCTATATACCGAGGTATAGTTGTTGATAATAATGATACCGAAAAGAAGATGAATAGGGTAAAAGTATGTATACCAGAAGTAATGGGAGGTACCTTTGCTTGGGCTTTACCGAAAGGCCAACATGGTTCAATAAGTAGTGGGTTTAAGTTCTTAGCCCCTAAGGTAGGAGATATAGTATTCATTACTTTTGAATTTGGTGACCCTACTAAACCATTATGGGAATACCATGGTTGGGGTATGAATCAAGTACCTCAACCATTAGACGGTCCAAATAAAATGGGGATAGTTACTCCTGAAGGTAACCTCATTATAATAGACGATGATAATGGGAAACTAAATCTCTACTTTAATGGGGACGTATCGGTTTATTCTGAATCTAACGTAATAGTATCAGCTAATAAAGATATCAATATATCCTCAGGTGATACCATTATATTAAATACTGGAGAAAATCATGGGTTAATCAATATTGCCCAACTAACCGAAAAACTAAATCAAACTATTCAAGAACTAGAACAACTTCGTAGTATGTTCAACTCTCATGTACACTCAGGTGTAACTACTGGGCCAGGTTCTTCTGGCCCAACTTTAACTCAAATAACTAAACCTTTCTCACAATTCGTTGTAGACGATTATGAGGATAAAACCTGCATACACTAATGGAAAAGAATTACTTTACAGACTTAGTTGGTATAGGTGTAACTTATCCTATCCAACTTACAACTAATGAAAATGGGGAAAGAGGTTGGTACCCAGTAAACGGGGATTTTAAACTTATCAGGGATAATATAAGTTCTATATTGTATTATATGATAGGTCAGAGATTTCGACAGGAAAACTTTGGTAGTAAACTATGGCAATGTATTGAGGAACCAAACTCACAAGCCCTAAGTTTTATAATTAAAGAGTTTTTAAAACAAGCCATAGGTGCATGGGAACAGAGAATAACCTTCCAAAATATCACAGTTACTAGAGTTGATGCAAAAATACACATAGAAGTAACATATGTAGTAAATGGAACAAATTCTAGTCAGTACCTCGATATCACCTATGACCGGTCGGATAATTCATTAAATACACAATAATATGGGAATCACAAATAAATGGCTTAATCCATACCAGAGGTCTTATCAACAGATTAAGGCCAAGCTGGTTGAATCCCTTATGGGGCTTAAAGACCCTCAGGGTCAGAAACTCATAACGGATTATTCTGAGGGGAATATCTTAATTATCATCCTCTCATTGTTTGCGGCAATTGCCGAAGTACTTCACTATTATGTAGATAATATGGCAAGGGAAACCTTCCTATCTACTGCAAGAAGGTATGATTCGGTAGTTAAACATGGAGCTCTGGTAGATTATCATGCTCGAGCAGCGATTGCTGCTACAGTAGATGTAATCTTATCCAGAAGTATTACTGGTAATTCCATTGGAGCTAAATTAACCATACCTCAAGGAACTCTATTTACGGATTCCAGTGGTAACTCTTGGTTATCTGCTAGAGATGTAACTTGGTATTCAAATGTAACCACATGTAAAGTACCTATAATTCAACATGAGAAATATACTGCAAGTGCTCTTAATAATATGCTAATACCTACTGGAGACAGGGTAATAGTTCACCTTGGTACATTGCCTAATGGTAAGTACTATGAACAGGGCTCTATGTCTTTACAGATAGGTGGAGAAACTTGGGTATTGGTAGATACCTTTGCAAAATCAAAGCCAACGGATAAACACTTTATGGTTTCAGTAGATGAGGCACTCAATCCCTATATAATGTTTGGAGATGGTACCTTTGGTAAGAAACCAGCTGCAGGTGCAAAGATAACCAATGTAGTATTCTACTTAACTAATGGTACTCAAGGTAATGTAAAGAGTAATACCATTACATCGGTACCTTCAGTAATATCTTCCTCAATTACGGATGCTACTGTAAGTAATGCTTATGATGCTGGAGGTGGTTCAAACTATGAGAACTTTATAATGCTTAAGGAACATATACCTTTGAGTGTAAAGACTTTGGGAGTAGCAATTACCAAAGAGGATTTCGAAAGTTTGGCTATGTTGGTTGATGGGGTAAACAAAGCTAAAGCCGATTATGAATGTGGTAGAAAGCTTACAGTATATATCAGTCCTGATGGTGGAGCTGTTGCTTCTTCTGAATTAATAAATAGGGTATACAACCTATTATCTCAAAGAGCACCTATGACTACTTGGTTAAAGGTTAAATCTGCAGGCAAGGTTCAGATTATTCTAGAGATGGAAGTTACTGGTAAGAAGTCTTATAAGACTCCAGAGATACAAACTCAAATTCTTACGGCTTTATATAATGCCTATTCTCCGGAGCAAGCTCAAATAGGAGGAAGCGTAAGAGTATCAGATATCTATGCCCTGATAGATAATCTATCAACCGTAGATTACCTTCACCTTACTAAGTTCTATATTAAACCCTGGCCTACTACCATTTATGGTAATAAGGAATTAAACCTTGGCCAATTTAAATTGAACAAGGCAAAGGGTTCTATGACTTACTACATAACCTTCAATTCCTCAACTACTTTTACAGTACGTTCAGTATCGAATGGTTATGTAACTACTGGCTCAGTCGGTAGCTCTATTCAGATTATAGATAAAGCTAATGGTTTTGATTTCTCATTGGATATCCAAAACAATAGCTATCAATCAGGTTATCGATATTCTATTACAGTATCTGAACCAAACCATGATTATGAAGACCCTGGCTTTAATTTGCCAGTATTCGAGAATGCTTCACAATTAACATTAACAGTTAACGAAATAGTATAATGATAAACCTCAAAAATCTAATCGACTTTTTACCATTCGAATATAAGGACCAAGATACTTATAAGGTAAATGGTAAAGGCATCTTAGAGAGGTTTCTAGAAATTTGTGGAGAGCATTTTGAAGATTATATTACAAAGGATATTGAGAATATATTGGATATTATCGATATAGATAAAACCCCAGATATGTATCTCAATTTCCTTTGGCAATTTCTTGGAGAAATGCCCTTTGCTTATGGGAACACGATAGATGCACAGAAATGGGCAGAGTACTTTAATGGGTTCTACTCGGATAGTAAACTCCAGGAGTTATCAAAGCTTTGGATAATACCCAAAGAGGGACCTTTTACTTTAACTAGTACTCAGGTAAGAAACATCTTGAGATATTCGGTATCTCTTTTCAAAATAAGGGGTACATCAGAATTTTTCGAGATCATGATGAGGTTATATGGGTTAACCTGTGTAATAACAGACCCAGCAAAAGCCGATGGGTATGATGGTTGGATAAAAGGTCATCCCCACTTTGACCAATACTATCAGTACGATAGTAAATATACCTTTGATAACACCTTCGATTGTTCTCAATGTATTTCCGTAAGTTTTAAACTTACTGGTCATGGGTATACTTCTAATTCTGAGGCTTTTAAAAAATTTAGGGAAGCCGTAGAAAGTTTCTTTACTAGATTCATACCTTATCATGTATCCTTCACTATAGATTACGGTTTTGTAGTAAATGATGGGTATTCGATTAAGGCCGAGTTGGTAAACCCAGACCAGCCCAACTTAGTTACTTCAGAAGTATATGAAGTACCAGTATTGGTAACTGTAACCTCAGATTGGATGAATGCAGATTTGAGATATCAAATATCGAGTGATAGAATTAACTGGGGTTATACTAAACATGAAAGTGGTTCGGTATTTAATATTCCAAGGGCTGGTACTTATTACTTTCGAAGCGTTGGGGATAATTCTAAGATAACCCAAATTACCGTAAGGCAGGAAACTTATAACCGTTCATATATTATTTCTTGTGAGCCCATAACTGGTAAAATAACCCCAACTACTTTAAAGGTTAGTACAAGGGTGATAGCTAGAGTATCCTATAAAGGGACAGAGAAACTTTGTAATGTTCGATTAGTGGGTACCGATCAAGTAAAAATATCGGGCTCAACTTGGGAATTTACAAAACCCGGTACTTACTTTTTTGAGATTGTGGAATTTCCTGTAAAACAAACTTCATTTGTAGTAACCCAAGAAGAAGTTACTTATAAGGTAAGATGTACACCCTCAGAATTTAGAGTTGGAAATAATCAAACTATGAAGGATGCAGTTACTACTTTAACCATAACTTCAAATTACCCAGAGTCATTTACTGGAGAATTATATTGTAGGTTAATAGGTAATCCTAAGACTTTCAAGAATGGGGATAAATTTATTGCTAACAGTTATGGTACTTATAAATTCAAATGTACTTTAGATAAAAGAGAAACTGATGAAGGTGTGGGTATCTTTGAAGTAGTTTCAGGTAAAACTGCTATATATAGGATCAGTATTAATCCATCTACATCTACTCTATATAACGGTTCTGCAAAAACTACCGTAATAATACAATGTATTTCGGGTAATGGTGATGATTACCGAGTTAAAGTAGTAGAAACTGGGGAAACCTTCAATGCTGAAAACGGGTATGTATATACTACTAATAGAGCAGGTACTTATACTTTCCAATCTGTAGCCTACCCAACTGCAAAGACTACTTGGGTAGTTAAGAATACCCCAGTTGTATATCAGAACAAACTAAAGATAGTTCCTTCAGATCCTTCAGATTCAAAGTGGAAAGAACCTAACTGGTCATTACCCGAAAGCCAAATTGATGATACTTATGCAGTATATCAGTTATTGGATGAAGTATCAGCTTGTAAATTTAGCCTTGAAGAAATGAAAAACGGGGTCAATGTAAGTGGTACTGCAACTTGTGATGAAACTGGGGAAACCTATAATCTTGAATCCGAGATTGTATTAACTAAAGCAGGTACTTATACTTTTGTGGCAGATGATGGTTCTTCATTAAGGTGTCAAGTAATATTGGAAGATTACCCTACTATTATAGAATTAACCGTTGACCCAAGTTATGCCGAATTAAAGGGTACCATTAAACAAGTATATTGTTTAATTAGGTGTAGTTCTAATAAAGCTGAATTCGATAGTAGAGTTAGACAAGTTGGCAAAGTAACTACTTTTGATGCTGGTGGAGCCGGATATGAATTTACTACGGCTACCGCTGGAGAATACATTTTTGAATCAGTTGCCGATACTTCGGTACGGGCTAAGTTTACGGTAGTAGATGCTGACTTATTAAGCGTTAATCCTCAAAAGTTGGAATGGGAATCAAATGACACTTCTGAGAAGACATTTACCATTACCACTTATAGTAATCAAATGTGGAAAATTGAAGAAGTATGATAAAGAGTGCAATAGACAATGTAACAGAGACTACTACTCAATCTCTGTTCAAGACTTCAATGATTGGTTTATTTGGAGAATGTACCCAAATTATTTATGACCTTAGGTGGATGATATTACTTGCCATAATATTGATACTTTCAGATTTATGGTTTGGTATATCTGCAAGTAGAGTACAAGATATAGTCATTCGAAAGTCAAGGGCCGGTAGGAGAACCCTAAATAAGCTGGTTGATTATATTTGTTATATCTTACTTGGGGCTGTAATTGGGAAAGCTATTGGAGAACCCTATGGAGTAGATCCCATAGAAGTATCCATTACTATAATGATATTATGCTATTGCTTCGAAATAGATAGTATCTATGGGCATATATGTGAAATACATGGCATTAAAAAACAATATAGTATCTGGAAGATAATCTTTAAGCTGTTAACTCTCAAATTTAATGAACTCGGAGAAGCTTTCAGGGATATGGCAGAACAAAGGAATAACTTTAAAAATACAAAGAACAATGAAAACGTACTTTAAGTATGAAGGTATAATCAAATCTAAGGAAGCAGCCGAAGCAATTGCTGCCCCTTCTGGTTTGGGGCCATTCTGTGGATTTGGCTCAGCCACCATAAATGGTAATAAATTGGTTGTTTCTCCTCAGGGAGTTTCTGGTAGTAAATTTGCTAATGTAATTAAGGATAGGATTACAGCAAGGTATATGTCTAAAGATTCTGAAGATGGAGAATTACCCGATATAAATTTTGGGTGTATTTCAAGAGATGGCTATATATTTATCTCTGATGAACAAACATTGACCATCGAGAATATTCAGGGAACCCAAGGGTCCACCGATGAAGTATTACTGTTTGCAGTACACACTACTATCTCCGAACCCGTAGATAATCCAGTAGATTTTGTAGCTTATTGGAATGAATCTTCAGAAAGTTTCTATGAGTTATATAAAAAATCTCTAGATATATACTACCCAATTTCTGAAGAGAATCGTAATCCCAATGTACTTAATAATGATATTTATTCGGATTATAGTATGACTCTTAGTAATCTTCTAGAGATGGTAGAGACTGCTTGCCCTTATTATTCTAACAATAAGAATTCTGTTGTTCTTATTGGGATATATGGTAAGGGTACAGATGCTATGACTAAAAGAAATGAGAACTTTGCTATTGTACCCTATCAGGGCAAATTCCAGGAGATCCCATATACTACTGCTACTCACAGTATGATGAAAGAATCCATAACTAAAGTAGAGAAAATGAATACTGGGTTTCCGGTAGAGGATGAAAATGGGAATCTATTGAATATTAAGCAATACATTGATGGGCAACTAGAAGCTCTCCGAAAGGAATTCTCTGATTCTTTGAATACTGCTAGTTTACCCATAGGTTCAATAATTTTATGGGAAACCGATGTAATCCCTGAAGGATGGGCTGAATATACAAAGGCTTCAGGTAGGATAGTAATAGGATATCAGGCCGGAGGTATTCAAATTGGAGACGAGATGATGCTACAGAATATTGGGGATTTCTATACTCCCACTAAAGGTAACTTTGTTATTAAATTGAAAGGCGATGATTTACCAAGACATAGGCATGCTCTCGGTGTATCTAAGGGTAAACAAGATAATGCCAATACCTGGGAGAACGTTCGTCCTCAATCTTTCTTTAATAGGGAGACAGGGTTGAATGGTGATTTCGGTAGAGGAACCCCTACCAAGGGTATTCAAGATGGTGCTATCGTAGTAAGCTGGAATCTATTAGGGGAATCTTTCTTACAGGAAACTTCGGTAGAAACTTTGGATATCGAGAAATTGCCACCGACTATTACATTAAGATATATCCAAAAGATATCATCATAATCGTAAAACTCATGTAACTAAATTGTATTGTTTTTGTAAATCACTTGCTTTACAAATCTTGTTTTGCATACTTGGAAAAGGGACGTTGGGAAACGTCCCTTTTCTTTTGTGTTTAGTATTTAAGTTCTTCTTTAGCCTGGTCTTCCCAATATTGTATGTCTTGCCTAAGTTCTGAAATATATCTCATGGAATCATTTGTCTTAGGCATTTCGAAAAATTCAATAAGCATTATATTAGTAATACGGGTACTATTCCCAAGTCTTTCCTTGATAAAGGGTGGAGGAGTAATTAATACCTCAAATAAAAGATAGGCATCAGGTGAAAGCTTATCCTTCATATAGGTATACATCATATCAAGCATTTCTGATTTAGCTTTCTCTTCTTCACTATCATCCTCTAATTCCTTATCATTATCAAATAAGTCATCGAGTTTAAAGAGGCTTTGATTATACTCTGCTTGTTCTCCGTATGCAGAACGAAGCAATTTGTTTTTGAATGTACTAAGTGATGCAAGGATTCTTGCTTTAAGATGTTCTTCAGTACATTCACCATAGTATTTGTTGAAAACAAATAACATCTTATCCCAGAAATAAGATTGGATTATATCGGGTGTAAGATTAAACCGTTTATAATCAATCTGTCTGGTAAGGTTTCTAATTACTGGCTTACAGACTTTATAAAGTCTGTTGAAAGTAGCTTCATCATATTCTTGCATAGGTTTTAATCGATGAAGCTCTGAACCGTTATTTCCTTTACTTTTTCCCATGTTATTAAATATTCGTTGTGCAAATATAAGTATTTTTTCTTATATAAAATAATAATATTAAATAATCTGGAGCTTAAGGTAGTGGATTAGTAGTTTCTAGATAGATGTCAACATGCTCAGAACTATCTCGGTACTATCAAAATCTATTAGTTTATATAATATTGCAATATAAATATGAAGAAATTTAAAGACAACATCAAGTTCAGTTTTTCTCCTGAGTTTCAATTCGAGATACTCAGGTTTGTTTTAAAAGATAAGGAAGGGGGATTAGTACTCAAAAGGATTAAATCCAATTACCTGGTTCTCATAGAACACTCCCTTATCTTCGAAGGTATATCAAAATATTTTAAGAAGCAAGGCAGAATGCCCTCCGAGAATATCTTAAAGGAAGTATTAAAAGAGTTACTAGAATCCAAAACCTATGTGGATTTGGTAACTAAGGATGATATACCTAATATCAATAAACTAATAAGTAATCTCTATCATATACCACTATCGGATTCCGATTACATAAAAGAAAAGATATATCAGTTCTCTACCTATGTTGAGATGAAGAACTTAAATGATTCTTTCGATTTAGATAACTTCGAACAATACGAAGAATATTCAAGGAAGATTGAAAAGGTACTTCAGAAAAGTAAACCTAAGAAAGAGGATGAACCCTTATATATGATTCGAGATATTACCGAGAGACAGTTTAGAAGACAATCAGAACCTTCAGTTATACCTTGCCCATTTAGGCAACTAAATGAACTAACTAATGCAGGAGGTTATCCAGAGCATTCCGTTAATGTAATACTCGATAAACCCAAGGCAAAGAAAACCTTCTTTATGGTAAACCTTGCAAGAGGTTATCTCAGAATGAAGAAGTCAGTATTATATATTGATACAGAAAATGGTCAAGAACAAATTATGGACCGTTTCATTCAATCAAGTATTAATAAAACTAAGAAGGAATTATACTCGGGTGAATATGATAAACTTGAGGCAAAGCATTTAAGGAAACTTGCAAGGTTTGGAGTTGAATTAGTGGTTGAGCGTGTACCAGCAATGATTACTAATACCACTTATATAAGGGAAAAGATAATTCAGCTTCGTAATCAAGGAATTGATATTAAAGTTCTTATGGTTGACTACGCTGGTAAGCTTGCATCAATAGCGGGTGATAGAGAAGATTTCGAAAGGATATCTAATGTATACGTAGACCTTCAGAATCTGGCAGAAGAATTACATTTAGATATTATATGGACTGCCCATCACATTACTCGTGAAGGTAAAAAGCATAGGCTTACTAGATACGATGAGAATGATATCTCTGGTTCAATTGCCATTGTTCGTAATGCCCAGGTTATCATGGGTCTTAACTCTACTGAGCAAGAAGAAAAAGATAATATTCTTCGAGCTGAGATAGTAGTACAAAGGGATGGTCTTCCTTCCGGTAGAGCATTATTCAAATGCGATGTCGAAAGGCAAAGATGTACGGAATTTACAAGGGAACAACGTAAACAATATGATGAAGTGTATTCTGGAGTATTAGATTCTATGATGAAGAGTTCTAAAGATAATCCCTCTGCAAATAAAGAGAAGTATGAGAAGAAATCAGGTGATATCTAAAAGAAAGTTAATCTCTAATATAGTAGGGTGGCCAGATTATTATATTTCTAAGAGAAGTAGGTTATATAGATACTACCCTAAAAGAAAAGTATGGATGTTATTAAAAGGTACCCTCAATCGGGGTAGGATATATCATATATTAAGAGATAGTAATAAACATAAAAGGATTCAGGCTTCTAGATTAGTAGCCTTAGCTTGGGTACCTAACCCAGAGAGTAAACTTCATGTATGTCATAAAGATAATAACCCTTGCAATAATATACATACTAATCTTTATTGGGGTACACAGAAAGAAAATATACAACAGTGTATCAGGGATAATAGATTTAGACCTCAAGGTAAAGTACCCATATCTAGAAAGGATATACTTAATCTTAATAAAGATTATTTAAACGGTGTTACTATAAAGGAACTAAAACAGAAATACAATATAACCCATATTCATAGATACGTTAAAGAAACTAAAAAGAGATATAGATTAGGACATGATAGGGTACGAGAGTTAATTAGGGATAAAGCCAAGGGTTACTCCAATAAAGAATTGGGAGAAAAGTATAAGCTAAGTAAAGCTAGTATTAGTCACTACTTAAATAGAAGTTTATGAAAATAACAAATCAGTTTAAGTCTAAGCTCAAAACTTATTTCATTAAAAGACTTGGAGCTTTTGAATATCGACATGGCTGGATGCGTATACCAACTTGCCCCTATTGTGGGAGAGAACATAAGTTGGGAGTTAACCTTTCTATGTATAGAACCAATTGTTTTAGATGTAATGCCCATCCTTCTCCTGCTCAACTAATAATGGACATAGAAGGATTTACTGAGTACCATGAACTAATTAATTTTTTGAACAATGGACAATTTGATGAACTACAGTTTAAGGAAGAGAAAATCGAACTTGCCGAAAGTAAGCCCGTATATCTCCCAGATGGATTTAGAAATATTTCGCTCGGAGACAGCCAACTTGCAAAAAGCATTCGTGGATATATCAAGAAACGCGGCTTTAACCTCGAGAAGTTTTCAAGATGTGGTATCGGATATGGAACAATGGGCACGACATATGGGTACCTTATCATCCCGTTTTATTATCGAGGACAACTTAGGTATTACAATGCTCGAAATGTTATCGGAAAAGGACCCAGGTATAATAACCCAGACAAAGACATCACCGGTTTGGGAAAACAGTTTATCATCTTTAATCATGACGCATTGGAGATGTACAGGTCGGTATTCATTTGCGAAGGAGCACTTAATGCCCTTACTATTGGGGATAGAGGAATTGCCACAATGGGTAAAGTTGTATCTAAATATCAACTAAACGAATTAATAAAAGCACCTTGTCAACGGTATATAATTCTATTAGATTTTGATGCTCAAAAGTATGCTATAGAATTGGCATTGAAACTTATACAATACAAGAAAGTGAAGTTAGTTCTTTTTGAGGATAATAGGGATGTAAACGATTTAGGTAGGAAAGCCGTTCTTAAAAAAGTTTATGAAACTAGATATGCTACCTATCAGGGATTAATTAAACTTAAAAACTCATTATGATGGAAGATAATGTACCAGGTTTTATAGGTTACCATATTACTAGAGATGGAAAATTATATTCAAGACGGATAGAAAGATCTCCTTATAAGTTTGGTAAATGGCATAAACTAAGGCTTTCGAAAAAGGCCAGAGTTAAGGTAAAACTTTATAAGGACGGTAGAGGTTATAATTTGAGTATTAGTAGGTTGGTAGCTTTAGTATATGTATATAATCCTAATCCTTCTAAGTTTAATGAAGTAATGCACTTAGATAATAATCCTTTAAATAACCATTATAGGAATCTTCAATGGGGTACACATAGTATGAATATACAACAAATGATTTTCGAACAGAGAAGGAAATCATTTAAAACTATTCAAAATCCTAATTGGGAGAACTTTAAAATTTCTGATAGAAAATTGAGAAGATTAAATAGGTTATTGAGTTTAGGTAATAGTAGGATATACATTAGTAAAAGGTTAAAGGTGTCACGTAAAACACTCTATAACTTTATTCATAGAATTCAAATCCGAAACTCTTTGGAGTAAGGATTACCTATTATATTATATAACTTAAAATATTAATGATATGAAGATAATCGATTATGTAGTTAAGACCATGATAGTTTTGGCAGGTCTTTTAATTATGGGATATTTCTTCCCAGTTGTAAGTTGGTTTGAAAAACCCCAACCAAGGAAGAATATGGTTTTCAGATGTGAGATGGTTGATGGTAAAGTTAGGGATTATACTTTAAACTTACCCGAAAATGTTACTTGGTATGTAGGTACCAATAGAGGTTCATATTATGTATCATTTGGTTCTCCCACTAAAAACCTTTATGGGAAGAAATGCCCAATAGATAATAACGAGGGTTGTATTAATGGTGTTTTAGTTTGTAATAGAGTAAAATGAGAGAACCCAGTATTCACATTACTAAGTCTCAATTTGAGGAAATATTAAATACCCTAGAGGTAGATAACTTCCCAGTTGAGGCTTTTTTTGTTATTGCACGAAAAGAGGCAATAAATACTAGAGCAGTGGTTGTTTCTAATAAAGGGACAACTAAGAAAGTAACTAACATATTACTAGCATCTAAAGGTAATGCTTCCCTTGTTGCTGATATATTATATGCTACCCGTATAAAGCTTAAGCATAGAGGAGTTCGTAAAATAAATGAAAGTAATTCTCGAGAATGGGCAAATTGTAAAAAGCTTGCCGAGATATGTAATACCTTCTGTGAAGATTTTAAATTTGATACTCGAGAAGGTTTTATTAAATATATTGAGACAGGCTTAAAGAGGATGACTGATTATAGGAATGTTATGCAAAGGTTAATATCTATGCAGGACAACATCACTAATCAAATGGATGCCGAGATAGAACTCAAGGGGGATAAGGACCCAGGCTTTACCAAAGACATCCATGATGAATTCATAAAAAGAGTTGCTAGTGTTACTGGTATTTATGAATCTTATGAACATCAGCCAGAGAAATATGTTCACTTTCTTAGGATTCATAATCTAATGGATGAAAAGGATTGGAATGTATTTCAATTTTTGGATGCCCAGTTCGAAGCTCTTGCTTGGTGTAATGGATTACCAGAACCAAGTCAGATGTATAATGATAAGGCTATCGAAAGATATAATAAATACCTATATAAAAATAAAGATAAACGAACCTTAGATGAACCTCAAGTTGAAGGCTCACTCTGGGAGAAAATTAATAATTAAAACATAACGTTATGAAAGGTTTACAATTTTTCGGAAACAGAGTGGAGGATGCAGCTAATGCTTTTATTGATGTCCTCAAGTATTCAGACCAATCGGTAACTTATCCAGATTTTAAGGATATCGACCCTTGGCCTGATGAGATAATTAATATGTTCTATGTGATTTGGAAGAATGCCAAGTTTTCAGAACTAAGTGCAATTATTATGTATACTCAACAATCTTCTAGATTTGAAGAAATATCAGAATTGATGTTGGGTATTGGTTTGGTAGAGATGAGGCATCTTGACAAGATATCTGATTTCTTACAAAGGGCAGACCCATACGAGGATTACTCTACCATGAATATTAATCCTACAATTGAGATTGGTTCTACTTGGGAACAAGCTTTAAAGATTGCTTTGAATTCTGAGATAGAAACTATCGGTCATTATAAAATGATTCAAAGGGCAATTACTCAATATAGTGAACGTTCTGATTATAATGACGTGAATTATTTCCTTGAGAAATTGATTGCGGATGAGGAGCATCATATGAAACTTCTCAAGGAAGCAATTGGTATGGATAAATCTACTAAAGGTGTAACAGTAATTATCAAATGAGTAGGATAATTATTCAGAATGGTAATATGTGTGAACTCGACTTACCTCTTAAGTTCGCACAGAAACTTTATAATGAGTTTGCCATTCGACATCCAAATGCTTTCTACTTACGTACAAGGCAAAGAGGTATGCAGAATTGGGATGGTAAGATTCACTATATTACCAAGACTGGTCAATTTAAAATAGGTTTACTTCCTAAGGTATACGATATGTGTATTGAAATGGGGATTAAACCTAAAGTTGTAGATATGAGACAACCTTTACCTAAAGTCAGTAAAGTAGTTACGAATATAGGTAAATATAAATTAAGACCCGAACAAGAAAAAGCAGTTAAGTCTGTGATTAATAATCGAGTAGGGGATACACCTTTCCATATTGGTGTATTAGATTACACTGTCAATGCAGGTAAAACTTTGATTATGTCTGCCTTATATTTATCATATAAGAAGCAGTTAAAGACTTTGCTAATAACTAATGACTCAGATTGGTTAAACCAGGCTAGAGAAGAATTTAAGCAATATCTTCCGGGAGAAGATATCACTTTTGTTCAAGGCAAGGTTTTAAACTGGAGTAATTTTACTATAGGTATGGTTCAATCTATTTCGAGGAACATGAGATTCTATCAAAAAGAATTATCTCAGATAGACATGGTACTTGTGGATGAGGCTGACCAGGGGGGTAGTAAGCAATATCAGAATGTAATCACCCGACTGTTTAATACCCGAATTCGTATAGGATTATCCGGTACCATTTATATGAGTAAGCTTGCTAAGGATAAGGTCAAGAACATGAATCTAGAATGTTTCTTTGGTAAAGTGATTGCTGAGTTTAAACTTAAGGATTCCATCAAGAAGGGTTACTCAACTAAAACTATCGTAAAGATGGTACCCGGTAAACCTTGGTATGGTAATTGGGAATCTGATTGTATATCCTATAAGGAGATATATGATGATTCTATTACCGAAAATAATACCGCGTGGACCATGGCTTATAATCGATTACGATGGAATATTAATCAAGGTAGATATCCTGCTCTTGTAGTATGCAAGCATATTGCACATTGTGAAAATCTATATAAGTTCTTTAAAAAGAAACTGGGCGATGCCTATAATATTGCCTATGTGCATGTTAATACTCCCTCTAAGTTAAGACAACAAATAATGAGGGATTTTAGGGAAGGCAAAATAGATATCCTGGTATCAACTACAATCATTGCTCGAGGTAAAAACTTTCCTAAGCTTAGGTATTTACTTAATGCAGCAAGCATGGATAGTCAGGAAAAATCTATTCAGTTTCTTGGTCGTTTGGTAAGAACCGATAAATCGAAAAAGAAAGTATACCTGGATGACCTTCATTATCCTGGCCCTTATTTAGATAGGCATGGTAAGCATAGGAAGCAATATTATCAGAGACAAGAATTGAAAGTAATATTGTTAGATAAGCTATGGAAGAAACATCCTAACCATAGCCTTATTAAGAGTTAACTAGAAGTACTATGAGTATTTACTTTTTCTCCGTAGGAGGAAAAGAAGATTACAATTAATAAGCATATAGGCATTATGAATAATGATAAACTAATATGTATCAGAGATGAGGATGATACTAAACTAACTACTCTATTATCAGATGGTTGGAAGATAATCCAAATCTCTGCATCCGGTATTTATTGCTGGGTACTTTTAAGGAAACCCAATAACACTAAAAAGAAAATCAAAGGCTTTCAGTGATGGAGAAATATATTTTAATTACAGCGGTTGTTATTATGATAATAATACTCGCTTTAGACTTCATACTTTCTAAGGATGGCTATCAATGCCATTCATGTAAGAAACGTTTTCATAAAAAGGGTTTGGAAATTAAGGGATGGCATTTCAAAGAATGGGTCTGTCCCAATTGTAAACACATTAATTACACTTATGATGAAGAAGATTAGGGAATGGTTTAAATCTCTTGTTGTTGGGGAGGTACATAATCCTAAACACGTATTCAACTGTAGAGATTTGATATGGGTATCAAATTTGGAAACTTCTCAAAATACCCCCGAATGCTTTACTCATTTCTTTTGTTTGTACTGGAGTAATGGTATGGTAGTTAAAGTATGTCAAGAGAGCCATGATAGAAATTCATACCAAGAATTATATAAACTCAGGGAACTATTTATTAATAACATGGGTTATTCCTATGTTCCGATAGAAGATAACAGTGAGATATACATTTATTATAAACGTAAAAAAGACATATAATGGCTAAGTATCATTTATATATACGGGCAATCCCTGGATATTCAGATTATTATGCAACTGTAGATGGGGATATACTTAAGAAAAGAGGTAATTCTCTTTTTAAACTTACTCCCACTAAAGTTCATAATGGTTATTATACTGTTAAAATTATACACAGAGTTAAGGTTCATAGGTTAGTAGCTTTAACCTTTTTACCTAATCCCAATAATTATCCTATTGTAATGCACAAGGATAATAATCCAGAGAATAATAGGGTAGGTAATCTTAAGTGGGGAACCCAATCTCAAAACATGAAACAGATGGTTAATGATGGTAGACAAAGAAAATCTAAAATAATTAATTATAAATCTGAGGTATTAACCCTACATTCTCAGGGTTTTTCTATCCCTGAAATAATCAAGTCTGTGGGGATCAGTAAAACTTCAGTACATCGTATAATAAAAGGGAAGCTATGAGTAAGAAAAGTAAACCAAAAAAGTTACCCGATTTAAGTAAACAAGATATTTTAACACCCATAGATTTAACTCAGTTGGGTACTAATGGTGATGTTTGCTTCGGTATTGGGTATGACCTATCAACTAAAGAATGCAAACTATGCGGAGACTCGGAATTATGTGCATTCAAGATGTCTCAGAATTTGAACATCACAAGGAAAGAGCTAGAACAGAAGAATCAATACAAGGATTTGGATGTATTAGAAGATACGGTTGGTATCAAGAAATACATCCGAGGCTTGATTCGGAAAGGGAAAGACAAAAAAGAAGTTATTACCAAAACTGTTGATAAATTCGAAGTACCCAGAAAACGTATTAGAGAACTTTATAAAGAGTGTATTAAATAATGAAACCAATAGAGATGATATGGGCTATGTTCAAGATATACCTTAATAACCCAAACTATTTTGTAAAGCAAGAAGATGTACTTGCTAACCTTTGTATGGAAGGTTCTACCGATGTAATTAGAATGTGTAATTCATTGGGAGTACATGTTTCTAGACCCGAGAAATTAACCTTTGGACAACTTTTACGTAAATGTAATATATTATGAACAAATTTAGATTTATCAAAGTAAGGGAGGTAGTATCTCCCAACAGAGCAAACCCAAATGATGCTGGGTTAGATTTTTATGTACCAACTAATTTATATCCTGAGGATATTCATGACAAGAACGAATTTGATTCAAATGGGTATATTTTAGATATGCCATTTAATGAAAATTTCGTAAGGCATATAGCTTTAAAACCAGGTCATCGTATACTTATCCCATCGGGTATCAAAGGTTTGCTAGAACCTCCTGCATCTATGTTAATGGCAGCAAACAAATCTGGTATAGCTACTAAGAAAGGGTTAATCTTTACTGCCGAGATAGTAGATTCTCCCTATGTTGGAGAGATACACATTGGAGTATACAACACTTCTCAAGAAGCCCAGGTTATTGAGGCTGGCCAGAAGCTGGTACAATTTATTCATGTACCTATCTATATTACTGAACCAGAAGAGATTCAACAAGAGGAATTTTATACTGAATCCCAGATGTGGGGAAGTAGAGGAGGGAATGGTTTTGGTTCATCAGGAAGTAAATAATCATGGAAGACAATATATTAGGGTTCCCGGGATATCACATTACTCGGGAAGGTAAACTTTATAATAAAGGACATCCAGTAAAAACTTTCTTTCATAAAAGGTACGAACGTACTAAAATTAGAAGTAATAAAATTTCTAAGAACGTAAAGATACATAGATTAGTAGCAGAAGCTTATATACCTAATCCTAATCATTTACCAGTAGTGATGCACTTGGACGATAATCCTAAGAATAACCAAGTAAGTAACCTTAAATGGGGAACTCAAAAGGATAATGTACATGATGCAATTAATAAGGGTAGACTTAAATTGAAGGGTAAAGATAATCCTATGTATGGAGTAAGTAGAAAAGGTTTATTTGCTCCACATACTTCCTTAACAGTACGACGTATTCGAAGATTAAAGAGACTGAAATTAAAAGGTAATACCAATAAGTATATAGCTAAGAGATTAAATATTAGTAAGTTCACAGTTGGTAATTACCTAAATGGTAAACATTATAAAATTTAACGTTTTGGATATAAGGAATATAAAGGAGCCAGTACCAAAGGTAGAAAACATACTACAAGAGATGTATGTATTGGGTATAGGTCAATTAAATGGATATAGGCAAATAGAATCCCTACCAGAATACCCCTTAGATATAAATAACCCAGAGAGCCAAGTTATACTTAAGGATTTTATTGGTAGGGTAATCGAAGAATTAACTGAAGGCTTTGAATCTACCAATGAAGTATTTGACCTTTGCAGTAAAAATGGGTGGAATATGGAGATGCTCAACGAAGAAGAACATCAATCCATACTGAATTCTCTTGCTAATGCAAATGAAGAACAAGCAGATGCTTTAGGCTTTTTCTTTACTCTTCTAGCATATTCAAATATACTTCCTGAAGATATACTTAGTTATAATAAAGCAAAAGACTTATTTGAAGTGATGGCTATTGGGGTTAAAGAACTGGTAATCAAATATCCAGATTATCATAACTTATTGAAATTCGACATTATCTGTAAAGAGGATTTCTATGAGGATGAAGGTAAGTGGGAACATATAAATTCCTATACTCCAGGCTTTCACCAGATGAACGAACTATCCCATGAAGCTGAGAAATTATACCTATGGGAAGTAATCTATGAACTCAATAAAGCTAGAAATTTCCTTAAATGTAGACCATGGAAACAAACTCAAGTGATGACCAAAGAAATAGATTTTCAAGAATCCTTGGTAAAAGCTTTCTATCTCTATATGGGATTCTTAGCGATGAATGGGTTTACTCCTCTCGGATTATTCGGTTTATTCTTTAAAAAACAACGTCTCAATTTATGGAGACAAAATACTAATTACTAGCATGTCAGGATGGAACCATAAATTAGAGGGACTTCAACTTAATCCGGAGGAGTCCCTCCATTCGTTAGAATTTGCTACCTCACAAGAAGCATGGGAAAAACTCAATGAGGGATTCCTAAGATTAGAGCCTGCTTTATTTGCAAAGGGGGCTATTGCCAATAGTGGGGTAGCAGTAGTGTATAATGTATTCATAAAGATACGCAATGCCTGGGTAGACCCAGAATTTGATTATGGGCGGTGTTTCAATTATAAAGAAACTAAGTGGACTAGCTTATTGAATAACTACATAGACTTTAATAAGCTTGACTTGTTGCGTAGTAAACTGAGAGTACTGAGAAATAAGTACAATCAGAATTACAATATAACCTATATGTTTAACAATCATCATGATAACGGAAAGCAATGTCTAATAGCTGCGACTTTTTCAAAACGATTCGGGGAGGACATCCCCGTTATTACAATGGTAGTTCGGGCTTCAGAGATTACCAAGAGGTTAATATTCGATTTCCTATTAATTCAACGAATGTCAGAGTACGTATATGGGCCGGACCAGTCAGTACAAATCAACCTATTTGCGACTCAAATGTACGGAAATGTGGAGACACTTCTAATGTATCATACCCATAAACCTTTGAAGAAGGTACTTAAGGGGGCAGAAGAGAATGCTTGGAATAAGAGAATAAAAGAGATATGGAAGAAATTCCAAAAGGGTACGGAGAAGGAATTCTCTTCATTCAAGGTATTCTTTAGAAGTTTTAAAGTGCTCAGACCAGATTTATATGAAGAAACATATAAATCAATGAAAGCAAAAGAATTACTTCTTGAATACGAAGATATTGAATATCCCGAGAATGTAATTTCTTACTCTCAACGTAAAGCTTATAAAAAGAAACTTTTATTAAAACAAAAGAACAATGGAAGCTAAGGAATTTTTAAATCAGAAGCGTATAGGATTAGTAAACAAATTCTATTACCAAGTTTTTGAGATTAAAAAGAACGGGGGAGAACCAGATATACCCTTGTTATTAAAAGAGGTAGAGGATTTTGATGATTTTGTATATCGCTACTGGCATATGACCTGGGTTAGTTCTACAATGTCATACAATTAAATATTTATATTATATGAGGATATATTCTAACAGTTTTGAGTTAATGTCCGAAATGGGCAGAGAACTCAACAGTTATGGTCAAACTGTAAAACCAAAGACCTATCAGAATAAAGTGATTGAAGGTAATGAGGATTTTATTACTAAAGAACTCATTTGCCAACAATATTGCTTAACTTCACTTGGAGACCCAGTATGGTTATTTGTATTCTCACATTCAAAGGAATGGGCAGATGCTGAGTTTCAGGAAAGAATTGATACCTCTGATATAATTAATCCAGGTAAAGCTTGGGAATTAAGAAAAGATTTATGGGAACAGTTCTTGGTAAATGGTAAATTTGATTATACCTATAATGAGAGAATCATCCATGTTATTAAACCATTGATAAGATTACTGAAGGACGATAATGACACTCGTAAAGCAGTATTACCAATATTCAATGGTGATATGGACGGATTAGATACCGATTGGTATGATGGTAGTAGACGTATACCCTGCTCTATGTATTACGATTTCCTTATACGTCGGAATGGTAAAGGAGAGAGGGTATTACACATTTGCTATCATCAAAGAAGTTCGGATTTTATAATTCATTTTGGTAATGACGTATACCTTGCATGGAGACTTATGGAATACGTAGCTAAAGAGGTAGGAGTAAAACCAGGTTATCTATATCATACTATTGATTCTCTTCATGCTTATAAGAAAGATTGGACAGCATTAGCTTCTAATCTGGAAGACTTACAAGAGAAATACTAATAATGAGGGATGTATCTACTACTGGTGGGTATGTCCCTTTTTCTATTTTAAAATATGGAGACACGGTATACAATAATAAAAAACAAGAGGGAGCTTAAGAAACTTATTGATTGTTGTAAAGCTACGGGTTATGCTTGCTGTGATTATGAAACAAATGCAGAACCTATATATAATAAGGGTTTTAAGCCAACTATACTCTCAGTATCCTGGATGCCAGGGTTTGGTGCTTCCATTCCTTTAGACCATTTCGAAACAAAAGATTATACATCTCCAGGGTGGAATTGGAAAAAGATGCTAAGGAAATTTGGGGAAGAGGTAATTGAGAATTATGACATTGTAAAGGTTGCATGGAATTGGAAGTTTGATGACCAGATAAACCAAAAGTATCAAATATTCTATAGGGGTACTTGTTTAGATGGTATGCTTGCAAAATATCTACTAAACGAGGAAAAACCTAATGATTTAAAATCAATGGTAAGAAGGTATTTACCAGAGTATGGTAATTATGAGAAGCAAGATGCTTTCGATAAAATACCTTGGGATAAAAAAGAGTTAGACCCACTTTGCCATTATGGATGTCAAGATACGGATTATACTCTTAGGTTAATGATATTCTTTGAAAAGAAGCTGATTGACCTTGGTTTGTACAGTACCTTCAGGAATTTAATTATGTCTGCATCAAGGGTACTCACTTCAGTAGAGAAGAATGGTTTGTATCTAGATAGAGAGTTCAATAATCAACTACTGGAAACATATAAACCAAAAATAGATGCGGCTAGACAAGCTATATATGATTTGCCAAGAGTAAAGAAATTCGAAAAGAAGTATAATCAAGAAAAGGTTGATAAATATATTCAATCTATCGAAGCTGAACTTGAAGAGTTAGATTATAATGACCCAAAGGATAAACGTAAGATTGCATCAAGGGAACAGAAAATTTCAAATATCAAAGCAGGTATATTCACAACTAAAAAGGAACAAGAATTAATAAGGCCCATTAATTTGGGTAGCCCAGTTGATTTACCTGCATTGATGTATTCAGAAGATGGCTTTCATTTTGATGTGATTAAGGATAATGAATCTGGTAAACCAAGTACTGATGAAGAAACTCTTACTAATCTAAGGTTAACCGTTAAAAAACCAGATTCACCTAAGGCAATTTTCCTTGATAGGCTTCTTGAATTACGAGGTTTAGAGAAGATGTATAAAACCTATATAGAGGGTTGGAATGAAAAAGTTCAAGATGATGATAGATTACATGGAAGATTTCTTATTCATGGGACTACAAGTGGAAGATTATCCTCTGCAGAACCTAATGCTCAACAAATTCCCAAGACATCCGTAGACCCCAATATTAAATTACAATTAAAAGCTCCTAAAGGAACCTTATATATTGCTAGTGATTTTAGCCAGGCAGAATTAAGAATTATGGCTCATCTATCTGGAGATGAAACTTATCTTAATGCTTTTAACTCTGGTCAGGACCCTCACTTAGCAATTGCTGCTACTAAATATCATATACCCTATGAAGAAGCTCTTAAGATATATGAGGATGAAAATCATCCAGAACATAAGATATGGAAGGTGAGAAGAAAGCAAGCTAAACAAATTGCTTTTGGACTTATTTATGGAATTGGTGCAAAATTACTAGCAGTAAAACTATCTGACCCAAAATCTGGTATTATAGTTACACCAGAAGAAGCCCAAAAGGAAATGGACATATTCTTTGGTCAACACCCCAAGTTGAAGACCTTCTTGAAGAAACAAGAGAAATTCCTTAGAAAGAATGGGCATCTGGTATCATTATTTGGGAGGAAAAGAAGATTACCCCAAATATATTCAAATGATAAGGGAGAAGAAGCTTATGCTTTGAGATTAGCATTAAATTTCCCATGTCAATCAGCAGCATCCGATATGTGTTTATTTGGAAGTATTCTCATATACTACTTAATGAGACAAGGTAAATTACCCTCTACTAAGTCTGTATGTTTGGTACATGATGCTAATTATCAGATTACTAAACCAGAGAATATTAATATTTGGAGTATATATGAGATGTGGCAAATTTATAGGAACCCATTAACTAAGCCATACTTCGGCTTTCAGATAGATGATGTCACAATGGACATGGAGTTTGTTATTGGTAGGTCAATGGCAGAAGAGTTACCTTTTATTCCGGGTTATGATTATAAGAAAATGTTAGAACCTGATTTCTCAGTAGAAGAATATATGGAAGAACATAAGAAATATAAACACATACCTATTTCAGAGTATAAGAAACGTTTTAACAAACAAATGAAGCAATATGAAAAAGATTTTGAACGGACCCACGGTATGGAGAGCTAAATGCCCAATATGTGATTGCGAATTTGAATATGACAATAGTGAAACTTTTGGGTTTTATAAAAAATCGGGCGATTATTTTAGGATAGTACAATGTCCTAATTGTAAAACTAATATAAAGCATTCAGATTCAGTATCTACAATTACAGAATCGAAAAGAGAAGATACTATGTCTACATAAATAATATAAATTTATGGAATTATGGCAACACAGAAAGAGATTGATAATGCAAGTAAGCTAACTGCCCTTACTTATATGGTTGCAGGGTGTTTAGGTTATTCTATCGAAAATTTACTTAAGTATTTAGATGGGGTTAATCTAAGGTTGAGTGGACAAGAAAAGATGTTACTTAACCGATTAAAGACCCAGTTATCTCAAGTACAAACTAATCTTACTACTTTAGAGGGATTAGCTTTTAAAGTAATGGCTACAGATGAGGATGGTAAACTTGCTTATGAAGATGCCACCCATATTTATTGGGCTGCATTTTTAGCATTACTAGATAGAGGTGGTACTGATAACTTATGCGACTTAAGATTAATGGCTTTGGTAGATAAGATAAGCATCTATAAATCTCTTCTTAATTTGCCCGGTATGAAACTCTCTTATCAAATGGCTTTTGCTCAAGTAACTAAAGCCATAAGCAAAGGAGAATTTAGTAAAGAAGACTTTAAAAACCTATTAGAAGTTTATGAAGACGGAACTGAAAAAACTAAAGGTTAAATTTGAAGGTAAACTTATTGAGATTGATATACAAAAGGAATTATCTATCAATGAGAATATCATTAATTCTCAGCTACGAGAATCTCCTTCTAGTTATTATGTACTTGCTTCTTTGAGAGATAAATATATAAAAGAAAGGGATGCTCTAGCAAGGGAAAAAGAAGAAGCTTATTCGAATGCCTGGTTATATTATAAGGATGCTAATGAAAGATGGAATAACGAATATGTATCTCATAAGGCAAACCTTAACAAGAAATACTCTTCTATCAATGAAAGGTATTTGAAAGCTGTAGAAAAAGCAAATAAGTTCATAACTATATGTAAATGTTATGAGTCACGCGAAAATATATTAAGAACTATTAATGCGAACCTAAGAAAGGGTTAACCCATTGAACTATAAACAATTACTAACTTTTAAAAACAGTATTAGAATATGAATTATTCAATGACATTTATCTCATCTCTTGTAGCTGAGAAATTTAATCAAGAATTACCCGGATGCCCAACAGAAAACCGGGTACTTATTTTATCTCCCAAGGAGGTAAACCAAACTAAATCTGGTTTGATTATCCCTGAACAAGTAAAAGAGGGAGTTCCTCGTAAAGGGGTTGTAGTAAAGAGTGGGGAAATTACCGAAGAATACAAAACCTACCGAGAATTGGTTGCTGTAGGTAGAATAGTTACTTATGGTTTGTATGCAGGTAAAGAACTTGAATTCGAAACGGACAAACTATCTCCTGCTCTCAAACAACTTTTAGAGAAAAACGTTCTTACCGTATTGAGTATGAACGAAGTAGTTTACTCAGAACCGAATAATTAAAACTAATCATTATGATAAAAGACAAGAAGAAAAAGAAAGTTTCATCAGAGGGACTTTCTACAAAAGAAAAGATGCTAGCTAGAAAGAAACAGCTAGAATCTAAGGGAAACGGAAGTGGATTGGTATATCCAAAAGAAGGAACCCTGAGAATGAGAATTAAATCTCCTGGTGATGACCAAGAATTGGGTATCGAAATTATTCAATTCTATCTGGGTGGCAATTTGGGAGGAGTTATATCTCCGGCTACTTTTGATGAACCTTGCCCATTCATGGAGAAATATCAAGAATTGAAAAATTCCAAGGATGAAGATGACAAGGAACTTGCCAAGAACCTGGTACCAAGAAGAAGGTATGTTGTTGGTGGTATCATTTACTCAGATGAAAAGGGTAGTAAGGTAGATTACGAAGGCAAAGATAAGGGAGTTTTAGTTCCTCGCTCAGTATACCAGGATATCATTGACCTTTACCTTGATGAAGATGAGGCAGGTGATATGACAGATCCAAAAACTGGATACGATATCAAGATAATTCGTTCCGGGTCTGGTAAACTAGATACCACTTATTCTGCTCGTGCTTGCAAACCAACTAAGTTGGACAAGAAATATCAAGGTACAATTGACCTTGAGGGGATAGTTCGTTCTCAAATCAAATCCTATGATGAGTTGGAAGATTTACTTTCACAGTATCTAAACGAAGACCATGGGGATGACGATGATGATGATAAATCCAAGAAAAAGAAAAAGGGAGTTCACAAAGACCATTACATGGAAGATGATGAACCCAAGAAAAAGAAAAGAAAATACAAATCGGATATTTAAGGGTTAGTAATATGGTTTCATTCGAAGGTGGTAATTAGATTCGTTCTGTTATCACCTTCTTTAGTTTAAAGACATTACATTATGGCAAAGAAATCTAAGGTTGGTTTAAAAGTACCAACAGCAAATGAGATGGCAAAGAAATATGGGAGTATGATTAAATTAGCTTCAGAAGTAACTGATACCGATTTATATATACCATCTACTTTCTTTGCTCTGAACTACTTATTTGGTAAGGGTATTCCTTATGGTAAAATCGTAGAGATTGCTGGAGAAGAATCCTCTGGTAAATCTTTGGTGGCTTATAACTTTGCTTATGCTACTCAACAACTTGGAGGTCATGTGATATGGGTAGATGCTGAACAATCCTGGATGAATTCTTGGGCTGAAATAAATGGGGTAGACCCCGCAAGAGTAACCATTGTTAATGATACCCGTATTGAATATATTGCAGACGTAGTAGCAGACTTAGCAATATATTTACGTTCTCAATTAACTCACAATGAACCGATACTCTTAGTAATTGATTCTATTGCAGCTACTGACTGTACTGATAATATAGATGCTAAGATGGTTGATGGTAAGGCAGAGATGGGAGGTAGAGCAAAGGCTCTTTATAAATACTTCCGTATCAGAAGTGAATTATTCTACAAACTGGGAGTATCTCAGATATATATTAACCAATTAAGAACTGCTTTAAATGTCGGATTTGGAAAAGATAACACAACAACTACAGGAGGTGCTGCACTCAAATTCTATGCTTCAATCAGAGCTGCTTTCTATTCGGGAAGGTCTGTTACCATCAAACAAAATGGGAAAGAAAGGAAAGCTGGAAAACTTGTCACAATCAGACTTATTAAAAATAAAGTTGCGCCTCCTCGACCTACAATCAGCAAATGCCCTGTATATTTCAATCCTAAATTCCACGAAGTCGGGTTTGACAGATGCTATGCTTTAGAAGATGTACTGGTAGATACCGATGTAATCGAAAAAACTACTGGTGGGTATAAATTGAAAGGGAAAACTCTTGCAAGAGGAGAAGAGAAATTCCAAAAGCTTCTGGAAGAAGACGATGAACTTCGTAGAAAACTTTTACGGAAAGCTGGAGTAAATACCATAGGTACTACTAAAAAACAACTGGGGAAAATAGAAACAAATCTATTCCCAGTCGATGGTGTAGAATATGAAAACTATTCAGATTCAGAAGAGGAGGAGGAAGACGATGAATAAGAAAGAGGTAGAAGGTATAGAGAAAGTAATTAAAGAGTACCTTAAGAAAAATTTGAGAATGGAATCTAGGGTTAGGTATCTAGATGCTTATAGCCCACCAGAGAATTATTTAGATGTATATCTTGGAGAGGAAAAGATTCAAGAAGTTTCACTTTATGAATTAGATTTTGGACGATGAGCAAGAAAACACAGTTTACAAGGTCTAAGGTAAAGTTGGGAAGTTTATCTTGGACTTCTCCCATTTATCCTCATGGAGAAGGTAAATATCAGAATAAGCCTCTAAAAGATAATATACCTGGGTACCCTGGTTATCACATATCTAAAAGAGGTAAAATATATTCAAGATGGGATGTTAATGGTAAGGGTATACTAAGTAAAAGGTACCATTTAAAACAGCCACACTTAAATAAAAATGGTAGGTATATCATAGGATTATCCCAACCTGGTATTGGTACAACTAAATGGTTAGTACATAGATTAGTAGCTTTAGTATATTTGCCAAATCCAGAAGAATTACCTTATGTATGTCATAAGGATAATGTACCTACTAATAATTCAGTAAATAATCTTTATTGGGGTACACAAAAAGACAATATGTCACAAGCTTCTAAGGATGGGAGGATGATTCAAGCAAAAGGTAAAGATAGCGTACACTATAAAGGTACTGAGATACAAAGGTCTTATATACCCAGGTTAATTAACCTGGGGTTTACTAGAAAAGAAATCTCGGAAATTATGAATCTGGGAGTTCAATTAGTATCTGATTATTATAATAAATATAAAGAAACATATGGCTAAAAAACTAGTATTAATCATAGATGGATGTAACTTACTTCACCAAAGTTTCCACAAATTCGAAAAACTTAAATCTACCGATGGCAAACCGAGTGGGGCAATATTCGGATTTTTTAAATCTCTACATATGTATCTTACAAGGTTCGAACCGGATGAGGTTTATATTTCATTCGATAATGGTCATTCACCAGTAAGGACGAAGTTATTGCCCAATTACAAGGGACATAGAAAAAATATATCTGTAGATTACGAATCATTGCAAAAGCAAAAGGCAATTATAATGAAAATGCTGGGTATGCTAAGAATTAATTATATCTTCGATAAAAAGAAATCTACAGTATATGAAGGAGATGACTTCTTAGCATATCTTGCAATTAAAAAATTCCAATCCGAGAAAATGATACTCATATCTTCAGATAAGGACTTTAATCAGTTGCTTACAAATAACCTAAGGATATATAATCCGAGAAAAGATGAGATGATAAGGATGGATAATTGCAAAGAATTATTCGGTTATCATTCTCATGAAACGGTAGAGTACCTTGCAATGGTTGGAGATACCTCCGATGATATACCAGGGTTCCCGGGTATAGGCCCAGTAAAGGCAAGAAAAATCCTTGATGAGGGTAGAATTGAGAAGTTTATTGCCCAGAGTAAGAATAAAGAATATCTTCAAATATGGAAAAGGAATGAACAGTTAATCGACCTTTTTTGGTTTGTAAGACATAATCCATTGGATAAGTTACCAATTAAGTCAAAGAAGAAGTTTAAGTATGAGAAATTCAAAGAACTTTGTATCGAATACTCTTTAGCATCATTTTTGACAAATGAATTTATAAAACCATTTAAAGCATTACATCATGAGTAAGAGAATTATGTTTGTAGGTCCCTCTGGTATAGGGAAGACTACTTTAGCACAAGCTGTAGCTAAGAAATATGATATACCCTTCATATCCGGCAGTATGTCAGATTTATTGCCAGCTACTAAAGGTATATCACATAATGAGTTGTTATCACTTGGTTCCGAAGCAATGTATAAATCCGATTTTCAATTGTTAAACATGAGAAACAAGCTATTCAAAGATAAAGAGAACTTTGTAACTGATAGAAGTTATGCAGATTTAGCGGCTTATTTCTGGTATAAACAATCAAGAAATATACCCGAATGTGAAATGGAGCATTTCTTTTGTCAATGCCAGGAACTGATGGAAAACCAATGCGATTTAGCAATATTTCTACCCTTAAATTTGTCTAACTACAAGGATTGGCCAATGGAGGATAATAAGAAGAGAATTATGAACAGATTCTTTCAAGTTCAAATATCTTCCATCATGAGTGAGTTACTTGCAAATTGGGAAATACCAACAGTATGCGTAGAGAACCTTGATTTTTGTACTAGACTAAACCAGATATGGTATCATATTGATAGGATATGGGAAAAGAAGTAATAGCAATAGCCTTCTCGGATTTACATATAAACCTATGGGCTAAGTTTAATGAGAACAATCACAGGACCCTGAATAGTTTCAGGATTTTGTCGATTATACGGAAATTATGTAGAAGGTTTAACTGTCCTGCATTATTTTGTGGAGACTTATTTCATAAGGCCGAAACAATGGATCAAGAATTAGCAGAGATATGTTATAATGAACTAATCGAAGGATTTTGGATATATGCCATATCTGGAAATCATGATATTAAGAAAATAAGTAAGGTTGGTACTAAACCCTTTAGCTGGCTTTATCAAGTAGAGAAGTATGGTATCATGATATTAGATTATGAAAAAACCCAACTATCTTCTACACATAAAGATATTATGGTATATGGGGTTCCTTATATTGATAATAACGTGGGTCTAAGTGAATACTTAAAGAAGTTAGAATTAGATAAAAGTAAAAAGAATATTCTTTTACTACACACCGATTATCCTGGTGCAAAAGATACAGATGGTAGGGAAATAGATTCCGTAGAAAACTTAAATGTGAATGTTCTCAATAAATTCGATTTAGTATTATGTGGGCATATACACAAACCCCAGAGATTATCAAAGAAGGTTTATATGATTGGGGCACCTAACCATCAAAGAAGAACTGATAGGGACTGTGAATTGGGGTATTGGAAAATCTACGAAGATTTGTCTCTGAAGTTTGTACCTTTGAAAAATTTCCCAAAGTTCATCGATGTAGAAAGGGAAGAGGATATTAAGGATGATGGCAATTATTATACGGTAATCTCTCAAAAAGCTAGTACTCCAGTTAATAACAAACATAAGATTACTAAGCAACTTTCTAAGAAGTCTCTAGCAAAGAGATACCTAAGAGAGAAAGGTATTAAAGATGAGGTTAAAACTAATCTATTAATTGAAACACTTAAAAAGGCTGAGTCATGTTAACGTTCTTAAGCTTAGAGGCAGAAGGATTTTGTTCAATAGAATCCTTACACCTACAATTAAACCCGACTTGTACCATACTTATCAAGGCACCAAATGGGAAAGGTAAAGCACAACCTTTAGAAGAACCCGTTTTAACCGCTAATGGTTGGAAAAAGATGGGGGAATTAACTCTTAATGATAAAGTAATTAACCCAGTTACAGGTAAACCTATCAAGCTATTGGGTATTTATGATAGAGGTCTATTAGATACTTACAAAATAACCTTTTCTGATGGCTCATGTACTGAATGTGCTGGAGACCATTTATGGTCAGTATTCAAATCGGGTAAAGCTAAAGATAGACTAAGAACCTTAGATACCGAGACTTTACTAAAGGATTATAAGGTTGAGAATAAAACTGCTTCTGGTACTTTCAAGTATAGGTACTCAACCCCATTAACCGTACCAATTGAGGGTAATTATACTAAATTACCAATACACCCCTACGTATTAGGGTTTATATTAGGCGATGGTTGTATTTCCGGTAATAGGCCTACAGTTAGAGTATCTACCAATAGAGAGGATTGGCCAGAGATAGTTGATAGATTAAGGTCATATTTGCCAGACCCAAACCTGGTTCATGAAGGTACAGAGGTAAGAGGGGCTAAACATTTTAGGATTCATGGTTTAGGTAAAGAACTCAAGGATTTAGGATTAATTGGTTGTAAGTCTAAAGATAAGTTTATACCAGAGTTATATTTGAAATCATCAATCGAGAATCGTAGATTATTATTAGCTGGTTTATTAGATACTGATGGATGTGTTGGTTCCAAAAAGAAAATCTCAAAGGTTTCTACGTATTCATCTAAGAGTGAGCACTTAAGAGATGGTATTAGCTATTTGGTAAGATCCCTTGGAGGCCTATCTACTAAAAATGAAAGTACCCGGTTTAAGTATGGTAGGTATACTACTTCATATGTGTGTTCAATACGACTAACCTTTAACCCTTTTCTAAGGAAATATAAAACTAAATCCTATGGTGAGTTTACCAGGAGAAATAGAATGGTAAATACCATAAGAAATATTGAATATATAGGGAAAAAGGTATGTAGGTGCATTAAAGTAGATTCTTCAGAAGGCCTATATATTACCAGAGATTTTATAGTTACCCATAATTCAACTATCCTTTCATCTTTGGTATGGGCAATATATGGGAAAAACCTAAAGGGTGTTTCTGAGGTAAATACTTGGAAGAAAGTAAGGTCTAAAGATTACAAGGGTACTAAGGTACAAGTATATTTTCAGAAAGATTCTCATACATATAAGATAGTTAGATGTCAAAAGTATGATGAAGTACTTGAGGATGGTGCTAAAGGCAAAGACAGACTTATCTTCATGAAAGATGGAGATATAGTCGATATAAAAGGGAAGGGGAAGATACAGGATTTTATAAACAGAGAGATAGGTTTATCATATACTCTGTTTATGAACTCAATCATGTTTGGTCAGGGTATAAAGAGACTTATACAAGAATCTAATTCGGATAAGAAAAAGATATTCGAAGAAGTATTTGATTTAGAGTTCTTAAACCTTGCTAAAGGCATTGCATTACAAGATAAAAATAACTTGATATCTCAAATAAATGAGGTAGAGCATGAGTCTCAAATGCTTAAGAAAGAATTAGAGGCTAACAAGGAAGCTTACTTCGATATGAGAGATAGAGAAAAATCCTTCAAGCAAAAAATCAAAGAAGAAAGAAGAGAGTTAAAGCAAGATAGAGAAAAGCTAACTAAGCTACTAATTGAAAAACAAAAACAAATCAAGGATGAAGTAGATGCTTCGCTTCAGATAAAGATTAAAAAACAAAATGAACTAATCCTTGATTTGAGGGGTAAGATAAAAGATGCCAAGAATTTATCAAATGTACCTCTTAAGAAAGTAATTAAAGAATTAGTAATACAGTTAGAAGAAGGTCACTACAAACGTGCATTACGTGATGCCAAATCAATATATAAAGCGTTCTCTGACCTTGACAAATATGATAAAGAGTATCAAGAGGCTTTAGAGAGGTTGGAAGAACTTAGTAGTGTAAATGATAGGTATAAGAAATTAAAATCAGACTGTGATGATATTGCTTCTGATATTGCTTCTATTGACGAAGACCTGGCTAAGCTCAAGCAAGAAAAGCTTAAGGTCATGTCTCCAAAGTATAAACAAAAACTTAAGGAGATTAGGAAGAATTTACGGAAGGTTGATGAAGACTTTCACAATAAAGAGTTAGAGTTAGAGAATTATAACTGGTTAATTAATGACCCATTGGGTAATAATGGGATTAAGGCTTATCTATTTGATTCATCCCTTGAGTTCTTAAATAAATGCCTCGATAAGTATTCAGAGGTATTGGGATTTAGGATCGAATTTAATATTGATTTGGGTACTGCTAGAAAAGAATTTGTTACTCTTATTGAAAGAGATGGGATGATTATAGATTACGATGAACTATCAGGTGGCGAGAAACAATTGGTCTGTGTAGCAATGGCTTTTGCAATGAATGAGGCTTTAACTGCCTCTAAGGGTATTAACTTAGCATTCCTTGATGAGGTATTTGAATCACTAAGTTCAGATAACATAGAAATAGTTACTTCCTTAATACGTTACATATTCAAAGAGAAAACTTTATTCTTGATAACCCACTTAGATTCTCTTCCTCTAGGTAATACTAAAATTTTGCAAGTGGAAAAGACCCAAGGCCTGAGTAGATACCAATTACTATAATGTTATAATTAAGTTATAACAAGACAATTATGGCAAATAGTAAACGCAAAGGTAATAAATTTGAATTGAAAGTTTCCAAATGGTTTACCAAATGGACTTCTTATAAATTCGGGAGAACTCCATACTCTGGGGCAAATCATCAGAGTAGGGATTTAGCTTCTGATATCATGTGTCAGGATGAGAGACATGCTCATAGATGTAAAATATCGGTTGAGTGTAAAAACTATAAAGAGATTAAGTTTGAACATCTACTCTTAGGTAATAAGGGATGCGATATATTGAAATTTTGGGAACAAGCTTCTAAGGATGCAAAAAGAGCAAATAAAGTTCCTATACTCTGTATGAGATATAATTCAATGCCCTCAGAAGAATTTTTCTTTGTAGTTGGAAAGGCTTTATCTTCCGTATTCTATAAACCCCTATTCGATAAAGCCAATATTATGGTAATTGATGTACCAAAGATAGATGAGATTCTTTATGTATTCATGGCTAGTGACATATTGAAGAATGTAAACTATAAGTTAGTACATAAACAAGCTAAGTTAATTCTTAAAAACCGGTAACCTATGAAGAAACGTACCCCATATTCATATTGCATATTCTATATCGAGAGAAAGTACTGTGACAGAATCAATAAGGAACTTAAGGAAAAGGGGTATGACCAAATCAAGGCAATTATCCCTACAGTAAACGTATTAAGGAAAACGGTAAAAGGTAAGATGGTATTCGAAGAGGTACCAGTGTTATTCAATTATGGCTTTATGAAGATGCCAACAGAATTAGCATTCTCAAGGCCATTCCTTAATAAATTACGTAGGAATATATCAGGAATCAGGACTTGGTTAAGGAATACCGAGACAATGCACCAAAGAAGGAAAAAGGCTAGAATTGATAATGCCGAAGATTTTGACGATTTTTCTTTAGTAGCTACTTGCAGTAGAAAAGAAGTAAGGCGGTTTAAGAGGTTAGCTAAAGAGAACAAAAGATTTTCAGTTGACGATTTAGTTAAGGTGAATCCTGGAGATTACTTAGTACTACGTGGATATCCCTATGAAGGAGTAGATGCCACAGTATTAGAAGTTGACCATCTTTGTAAAAGGGTAAAAGTACTGATATATCCAGAAATGGGAAGAATGGAAGTATGGCTACCCTTTGACAATGTTATCTACAGTGTTTATTTAAACCATGACCCAGATAGGCTTTATGCTAATCAGGGAGAATATGACCCTAATCAGATTACCAATGAAGCAATTGATAGTATAATGAATTTTAGAAGAAGTTAATATGATGAACGAGGCTCAACAAAAGGCATGGAGTTGTTTAATAGACAAAGAACAACAATCCTTATTCCTTCAACTATCAGAAAATAAATCTTCATGGGAAGCTGGTGAAATTTTAAAGTTATCTCATTACAAGTATCTTGAAATCCGGGAACGGTCTGAGAAATTCTTTAGGCTATTCTCGGATTTTTTTGAGAAACACACTTCTATCTTTCGACCAGATTGCCCATGTGAGAGAAACTTCCAAGATTATATGGAGGGATGTTTAGAGAAACGATTAAAGAGAAAAGAAGCTAGTGTATTTACTGGTGATTCTACTCAATTACTCCCAAAGGTGAACTCTAAGAATATAGGGAGGAACCTGAAACGATTAAAAGAATCGGGAGATGAATGGGATATGGACACTCTAAGATTAATTCTTGAATTTGATAGGTGGAATAACTTTAGAATACTTCCAAGGATGCTACAACAGCCATCTGCATTTAAAAGGAGGTCGAATAAGAAGGATAAGATATATATCAAGTATCTTCTTAATAGAGTACCGGATTGGATGCACACTAAACTCAAGGAAAGGTTTAGGTATAAAGTAAAACCAGGAAAGAAAAAGTATTGGGTAGCTTTAATATCTGAGGACCTATATACCGATGGTTATCTATTGTTACCAGTAAGACCTTTGGATGAAGTAGTAGATGAATTTAGTAGATTCTACATGTATGTATTTAAAACTAAAGATGATGCTGATACCTTTGGTTTTATGGTATCTAAGTTCATGATTAAAACCGAATCTGTTAAGCTTGGACAAAAATTCTGGCCAGAGTACCGTTGCTGTGTGGAAAAAGCAGTAAACTATAATCAAGTGAACAACATAGAATTCAATATTAAGAAATTGGATATGGCTTATAACACACATATCAAGAGAAAGCATAAAAAACCTAAATCCACTGCTGCGAACCGAGCAAAAACCTCGGATTTTTATAAAAATAAATAGAGAAATAAGATAAGATTAAATTATTTATTCTTATATTTGCAAAGAAAATAAATGAATATTTAAAAATATTGATGATATGGCAAAAAAGAGTAGAAAAGACATGAAAGCCCCATCCAAGGAGAAATCAAATTTCCTTGGTGCTTCTGGGAGAAACATGACTTATAAGGATTTAAAGAGAAAGGCTATCATATTAGGGATGCCTTTCCCTGATGCTTGTTCTGCTGGGGTATTTGACTTATTACATTATATCAATGTATCAGAAGAAAAGCCCGATAAATCGTTAATTGATAAATATGACGATTGGATGGATAAGCAATTAGAAAATATTGGGTATTCGAAAGATGACCCATTAAGAAATTCTCGATTAAGGCTTGGGTTTCTCGGAGAAGAAGGGGAAAATGGGCAAAGAAGAACCAAACGAGTTCCTGGGATAAAGAAACCTCGAGAAAAGAAACCACCAAGAGAGAGGGATGAATTTAATCTTATCAAGGGTACAAAGAAATCTTATGTATTCGAATTAACTGCAAAAGGTTTTGAACTTGATAGAGTTATTCGGAGAATGAAAAAGAAATTCCCCGAAGCAAATGAGAAATCTATCAATCTTTGGTATAGAATGGCAAAGAGGAATATAAATGGTAAAACTAAAGGAAAGTAACAACGGACCCATACGACCAGATAGGTATTATATATGGACTTGGAGACCAGATACCACCAATAAGATTGTTACTGAAAAGAAATTATATAGGAAACATCTAACCGGTATACCATACTTTACTAGACACCAAGTAAAGGTTACCTTAGTTTATCTTTATGGTGTAGATGTTCTTCAATATATCCATATAATATCTGGGAGGAAACTTATAAAACAAGGCATTAGAGAATTATCCGATATGAATGGTAAACTTCTTAAAAAGGGTAGTACTAAATTCTGGTTTAAGGGTAAATTCGTAAAAGCAAGGAAGTTCATAATGCCCTATGAATATCACATAGATAAACACCGACGAAGAAGATTTATGGTACAAATGCACCGAGTCTTTAAGTCTAAAGGAAAAAAGGAATTCAATGAAAGGTACTCAATCAAACTCTATGGACAACGGCAAGGCATATCTCCCAAGTATACAAGGCAAAAGAGATTACAAATCAATCTTGCTATCCTACAGGATTTACAACAGGCTGAGTCAAGAGGAGAAAAATAAATTCAATCTGTTATTCCTGCAGTATCCTCCATTGGTAAGTTCATTGGCTTTATATTTAAGAAAGAAGATGAACATCCCAATACAAAAGGTACTATTTATCAAAGCACAAAGGGATATGCTTGAAATATTCGATGAGGCATCACTTAAATTTTTAGGGTATTTGCCTAAAGAAAGGTTTATTAAGAAGTCTCTATTATTTCAAGGGTTTGTTCCATTAGAGAGTATTAAACTTAGAAGGTCTTATGCTTATATAATGACAAATAGGATGATAGAAAATAAAATATGGGTCTACCCAATTCGATTATCCGATAACTATAAAACAATGATAAAAGGGAAATACAAATCCTATACCGAAGTATTTGGGAAGGTGGGTATTCCTGGGATAACTAAAATTAAATATAGCAATGAATAATAATGAAGGTTTTAAAATCACAGCACATCAACCAGCAAACCCATTTGCAGGTAAGAAGTTTAAGATAGTCACTTATCAAGGTGACAAGGAACTTGCCTCTCAGGCAATAACCATTGAATCTCAATTAGAATTAAAGACAACTCTAGATGAGATAAAACAATTCAATATTGCTCAGGAGGAATTAGTAAAATCTGGGTATACTCAGAAATCCATACTGGTAAAGAAACTTATAACAGAGTGATATAAATAAATTATTAACCAACTTAAACATTACGAAAATGGCTAAGAAGAGAAAAGAAATTTCCAGAACAGAAATCAATGGTGCAATCATCATTAAGTACGAAGACGGCTCAGTAAAGATTATCCCTGCTCCTATCATGCTTTCTGCCGAAGAAGCCGAAGACCTTTTCGGTTCTGAATCCGATGACGAGGAAGAAGAAGAAGAGGAAGAATCAGACGATGATGATGATGATGATGATTCCGAAGAGGAAGAAGAAGAAGAGGAATCGGATGATGACGATGAGGAAGGTGATGATGATGATGATGATGATGATTCCGAAGAGGAAGAAGAAGAGGAAGAACTGACCGGTGAAGAACTTGCCGAAATGGACTTCGAAGAACTTGAGGATGTCTGCGACGACAAAGATCTTGAAACTGACCCAGACGATTACGATGAAGACGACGTCGAAAAACTCCGTAAAGCAATTGCCAAAGAACTCGGTCTCAAATTGCCGGCAAAGAAAGAAGCCAAAGATAAGGGCAAGAAAGGGAAAAAGTAATCTGGTAACTGTATTCAAGATTTAAAAGAAGGTAGGGAAATTTCCCTACCTTTACTATCAATTATTAATAAACGTAGAAGTTTACTTATAATAACCATTAACTTATAAAACATTAAAAATTATGGCAACAAAGAAATCAGACTCCAAGAAGAAAGGAGATAAGGAAAAAGACCCCGAAAAAGAAGCTAAACGTAAAGCTCGTCAAGAGGCACTCAAGAATCGGCCGGCTGAACAACGCCCTAACAGCAAGCAAATCGACGTTATTGCCATTAACGACAAATCCAAGGTAATGAACTTTGGTTATGCCGTTAAGAACAAGGAAGGCTATCAGGGTGTAGTGGTTACTTCTGTATTGGTTACGGATGGCAAACCGGTATCAACTTCAGTTTCATTCGTTCCAGGAACTCTTACCGTTAAGTCTAAGAAAGGACATGGCGTTATTTGTTCTCCGAAAAACAAAAAGGCTAAGGAAGAAGAAGAGGAAGAATCAGAAGATTAAACTCTAACTTACTAATTACTATCCCATATGTCTGCTATATAAGTTTAGAGTTTAAGTTCATATGAATAACATCTACACTTAGGACGTTGTTCAGCCAAAAGCTCATTGCCTGCGAAGGTAGTGGGCTTTAATTTTTTATACCCATGGAAGAAGAGAAATTAGCAATTCGAAAGAATATTCGAATACTTGCATTGGATAATCTAATAAATACTTATACTGATGTACTAGAAGATAAAGAATTAAACCTGGGACCAGATGAAAGGGAACTTGCCATCAATATAATAAATGAGGCAAGAGAAATGCTATCAGAAGAAACTCAGGAAGTATCTAACCAAGTAATGCAAAGACCCAAATGGAAAAAGACTTAAGATTATTAGTGGGAAACATTAATCAAACTCTCAGAGAATTAGATTATGTTTTGTACCTTAAAAAGATAGCTCTTAGTAAGGGTAAGAAAGGCGAATACCAATCCCATAGGTTGAAGAGTAATTATCTGAAAAGAAAACTCATATCTCTTAAAGGAGCCCTGAATAAAAAACTTCATGGGACTTATATTGTTGCCCAATTTAATTTTATAAGGGGGGAACAGAAAGAAACTTTTGAACAAACTTTTACGGACTTATCTCAGAAAGAGGTAGAAGATATACTTCAACTCGAGGCAGTTTTAAAACAATGCAGTTTAGAAATCCTAGAAATTAAAGAAATCCCAACCCAAATTAGGAAGGTATAACTATGGTATTATGTAAATAGGAAATTCAATTATTCACCTAATATAAATGAAAATGGCTAAGAAAACAGAAAAGAAGAGTAAATCGGAATCCAAGACTCCGGAACTCACAAAGGCTAAGAAAGCTTTGGATGCTTACCTTAAAGAGAACAAGTTGGACCCTACTAAGGATTGGACCAAAGACAAGAAACATGGTAAAAAGGTTACCGAACTTGTAAACAAGCTCAATAAGGAAAGAGACAAAGTTGCTGCTGCCTATCCTGAAGCTGACCAAGAGAACAACAAGAAATTGGTAAAACTCCAGGAAAAAGAGAAGAAGGAAAAAGCTGAGAAGAAGGCTGCCAAAGAGAAAAAGGAAAAGAAAGGAAATGGCGGTAGAACAGCTACCAAATACGATTATCCTCTCATCGATGGCAGAGAAATGACTTCGGCTGAGAAGAAAAAATATCGTATGGAGCAAAGAAAACTTGCTTCAGGTAAGGCTCCCAAGGAGGAAAAGGAAACTAAGAAAAAGAAGGAAGAAAAGGTAAAAGAAAAACCGGCTTCCGATAAGAAAGATAAGAAGGCCAAAGACAAGAAGAAAAAGAAGGCCGCTAAAGAAGAAGATTAATAAGAGCACTTTTTACTTTTACTTATCATATTTTTGAGTATTCGTTAATAATGGTAGAAGGCCTGGCAATATAAAAATTGTTCAGGCCTTTTATTTTCTAATTAAGTCGAAAATGGAACAAGAAGTATATAAACCAAAACTTAGAATCACTACACTATCAGAGAATGGTACTCCCTTATCTGATAGGTTGGTAGATGCCTATACCGAGATGAATTCAGGCCCAAAGGTACAGCATAACGGTCCCATAAGAGTAGAAGTAACTCTTACTAATAAACAAGATATTGATAACTTCAAAGAATACTTAGATAGGTTATCTGGTACATTGCCTGCTAAGGCACCTAATGTTGGCAGAGGAAGACCTGCAGGGTCTACAACTAAGGAATTGGAATCACCAAGGGAGGACATTCTTGCAGATGTAGAGAAAATGATTGAAGAGGGTAAAAGCCAACAAGATATCATTAAATATCTTAGGGGATTGGGATTTGTATTTATCCTTACTGAGGACTTTCTATTTCACTTTCCTGGATTTGAGTTCAATAAAAAGGATGTGGGAGAAGCAACAGACAATAAGCAATATCCAAATTCATTCTCTTGGATGGCAAGATGTATCAAACGAGCTAAGGACCCAAAAGCAGATAAATTTGACCCAATGGTAATCTTTGGTTTTAGCATTCTTGGGGGACCCTCGAAAAAGATTATCCCATATCTCTATAAGGAAAGGAAGAAACCATTAAGGGCCCAAGTTGGTAAAAACGTAATCTCCTTCTCTCAGGCAGAATTCACTAAACTTCCCAAGTATATGAGGGAAGATGAACGTATTAAGTTCTCTACAGAGCAAAGACAATTACTTCTCAATCCAGAAAAGAAGCCTTCTAAATTCTTTATGCGATGGGTAGATGATGCTATCTTCCCCGACTCAATCAAGGAAAAGATAGAGGAAATCAAGAACCGCTAACACTTACCTCCGTATTTATTAAAAGAGTATTTTATATAAAATAATTTTAGTATATTTGCATAAAGAAAATTTAATTATGGACAAGGAAACAAAAGACATCGTAAAGCTCATTGCTAGTATTCAGATTGAATCACTCAACTCAATCAAAGAGGATGTTAAAAATGGGAATGACATTGCCCAAGACTTAATCAAAAAACTCCTTCAGATTGAGGATGACGAAATAATTCGAGCACTAGATGAGCACATTGAATTATACGTAGAAATGGAGAACACCCCTCAACTGATAAATATGCTAAGTGAATACCAAATGCTGGTATGCTCTCACATATTATTCAGAATGGAAGATGAATGGGTACATACTAATTCTCAGGGAGTACTTGGTACCTGGGCAATCTTCCAAAGGGCAAATCTCAAATTCCACCCAGAACTAACACTTTTAAAATTTTAATATATACATGGAAAAGAACGAATACTTAGAATCAGTAGAAATGAACACTGGAGTCGAAATGATTCCTTGCGAATCCTCTAATATTGAGGGCTTTGGTTATGACTCAAAGAAAAAACAACTTTGGGTTGCCTTTAAGGGTAACCGAGTCTATCGCTATGATGGGGTACCTCACGAAATCTGCAATGAACTACATCAGGCAGAATCGAAAGGTAAATACCTGGCAAAGAATATCAAAGACAAATTCAAAACCACAGGTTATGAACTCCAAAACTAAAATAACTAAGGGTTTATTAATTGCCATAGGAGCAATGCTACTTTACTTAGGGAGTAAGAATAATGCCCCCATAGAGGAAGTGAGCATTGCTCCTTCTCGTTTAGAAAGTCCCTTGACCAGGTTACATTATCTTTCAGATAGCCTGGGAATTAAACCAAGGGAAGAGAAAAAGAAGCAATGGTATAAATATAGGGTAGAAATAGAAACGATTCCAGAAAATCAAATCTATAAGATTGAGAAATCTGGATACCAGCAATATGAAGTTTCTAGATTGGGTGAAACTTATTCTTATGTAACCTACGAATTTACCTCAGACAAGGTAATGACTACTCAAGAAGCCTATGACTTCGTAAAGAAATATCCTGAAAGATGTACAAGGGTACCAAATACATCACAAGATAACATTTACGATAAATATAACGAGGATTATGAAGATTACATAAATGACCCAGAGGATGAAATTAACTATCCTCCAGAAATCTTCGACTTCCTAGCCGATTAACCCGAGCAAATAGAAAATAATTCAAATAAAATTTTTCTATTTAAAATAAAGTTCTTATATTTGTATCAGAAAAAGAAATTAATCATTTTACTAACATTTTAAATATAGACGTTATGAAAAAGAATGAATCAAAGGTTACTAACCTGGTTGCAACTAAGGTTGCCGAACAACTTGAAGGAATTAAAAATTCTAAGACTGCTAAGGCTTCTGCTCCTAAGGCCAAAAAGACTAAAAAGGAATTGGTACAAGATGCTCAAGAAGCTGCCACTAATTTTGCCAATGCTAAATTGGTAGAACTCTCTCCTAAAACCAAAACTTCCAAAAAGGAACAGGTTGTCAAGGAAGTTAAGGAACAACAAAAACCCTCCATCATCGAACAGGTAATTTCTAATCGGGAAGTTAAATACGTATACCCTGCCGATGTAGTTGATACACTTGCTCGGAAGAAATGGAGACAACAAACTCGAAACGAACTCCATCGATTGGAACTTGCAATGGCTCGTATCAAAGATACAAACTCTAAGGAATTCAAGGCTGCGGCTAAATCCTATGAGGACTTTAAAAAGAAGGTCCTCAAACCAGAACAAGTTGCATAACCCTTTATTAACCAGGTGCCCGGGATAATTACCTGGGCATCTCAATTCATACAAAATGGATTACACTATCTTCTCTGATAAAGAGATGCTTAAGCAGGACAAAGAACTTGTCGAATTACATAAACGTTGTTGTAAATCTTGGCTAGTTCAGCATTCACTTAAGCATTCTAAGATAAAGAAGTTCTTCATAGTTTATGATTGGTATATCAATCCACATAACGTAAGGAATTTCTTTTTTAGGCCCATACACATCTTTATTCAAGCATTGCTTTTAGGGCAGCTTGATGATATATCTGATTACATAGACAATAACAAAAATGGAAAACGAAAGAAGAAACGGAATCGAAAGGTATAACGTAATTTACTGCAAAGGTAAATACCAGTACAAATCTAAATATCCTCAAATTGATGCTAAACATAAAATTGTTTATGCTGGCCCAGTCGAACCCATGGCTTCCATTTGGGATAATGCTTCGGATATACTTCGAAAGTCGGATAGGATTTGTACGGAATCTCGGAGAGAATTAAAGAAGTTAGAAGAACGTTCACAGAACAACTTCTACTTCAAAAAGAATGGTATCACTCACATAATCATTTACAAATGTTTGGGACAATAGTAAAAGACCTATATATAGGCAAATCGAAGTTAATAATAAAATGTAACCAAAGGGAGATACCGCAAACTACTCTGGTTCAAGACATATTACAGAATACTGGATTTACGGGTAATATGCCCGACTACGGTACCTATGGTAATTTCAAGGATGGGAAATTTGAGATTACTCCAATGATGCCTAAGCATTGCTTATTTATTACTGGGGTACCCAAAGGGGCAATCCTTGATAATTTCCGAGTTAGAAGAACATATTGGTCCTCTTATTATGAGGATGATGTAAGAGGGTACTTATTTCAGATTACGGATGAAAGTATACCTCGTTTAATAATCACAAACTAAATCTATATGGAAGCAATTGACTACGTAAAATTATTTAAGCTCGACCAAGAGAACTATGATTTTAAAAGGGAAGAGTTTATATCCGAATTAGGTAAAGAATTTCTAGATTATTGCCAAACTACCACAATTGGGATAGATAAAAAGACTGGCAATATATACTACTACCGATTTAGGGAAATAGTTAAGAATTTCGAAACTAAATTCTGGGCAATCTCAGAACTTAAAATAGGAGAACCATTAACCCAGAAATTATGGAATGCCTTTTTCGCTACTCAGGTAGTTCCTTTAAGGCAAAGGTTATTCCCAAAGGTTCAGAAATTAATCGAAGAGCAAAAGGGGATAACCCATAACCGTTGTAAACAAGACAAAAAACCTACGAACCCTAAAAAGGCAAATTATGATAAGGGAAATCACAGACCTGCATGGGAATAAATTTAAGGTAGGGGATTATAAACTTTGCCTTAAAATCCCCATAACGGGAAAAGGTAATTTGATATTCACCAGGGACTTAATCTCTGGTGAACCTTTTAATTTATCAGTGAATAAGAAAAAGTATAGGGGCTATTTTTATAACCTATCCTTGAATTTGTATGTAAGATACGATTTAGAGTATATGGGTTATGATGAAAGTTCCGATATCAGAAAATCTCATTTGTATGTCAGAAAAGGAAAATAAAATGGTAAGATTCCCAAGACCTATGGGGACTACTGCAATGGCATTAGAATATCAGAAGAACCCAAATGATGAACTTCTGATAAAGATACATAATTATATCATCAATCAATGGCTAATGGGAAATGGTGTATTATGTGGTATCACATACGACATAAATACATTCTCATATCGTATGGGTATAGATATTAACTACATACGAGTATTTATGAGAGATAGGCTATTAAGCTCTAGAATATGGGATAAGGATAAAGCAGAAGATTTATTGCAAGCATTAATGGGAGAACAACTAGCATGGGCATTAGAAGACCGTATGGAAATAGCTCATCAGGTTAATATCCTAAGAGAATCTCAGGGAGGGAAATATGTACCGTTTATATCTGCCGAGCTGGGAAAGGCCCTTAAATTAAAGCTTGAATCCTCTACATCTCTGCAATCAATAGTACGTAATCTTACTGGAGGAAGTACTACAAATATCTTTGCCCAATTTAATCAACAGAACAACGTAACACAGCAAAATGCAATCACCATTGAAGAGGCACGTCAAATCGTATTGGAATCACAAAGGGTATTAGATAAACCAGAAGAGGCTAAACTATTGGAGGATAGGTATGACATTAAGTCTCTACCTGAAGTAGTTGCTACTAAACAAGAAGGAGTAGATACAAGTAAAGAGGGTCTTAACCTTAATAAAGCAGAGTTAATGCAAATTACTGATGATTATAAGGGAGCTATGTCTTCATTCTCTAAAGAACATCATGAACTACGTAGAGAAATCGAAATGCGTATAGACCCAGACGAAGAAGACCCAGAGTTATACCAATATGAAGACTTTGAGGAAGAAGAGAAAGAGGACGGATCATTTGCATCTCAATTCCTCCGAAATAGTAAGCTTCCATAGTTATATCCGGATATTGCATATTTAAAAAGAAAGAATTATATTTGCATATCAATTTTAAAATAGACAAAAATATGGAACTACCAAAGACATCTTACAAAGAGACTCAGGTTAACAAGGTTAATCAGGGTACATACTTTAAATTAAAACCAACTGATACTGCTCCAGTATGGGTAAGAGATCATTATGATAAATCATCTAAGACTTATGCTTGCCATAAGTATGATGACTCAAATCACGAAAAATTTCTCAAGGGAAAAAGGAAAATATACATTGACTTTACATTTTAATCACATGAACTTATTTAGACGAAAGAGATGCTGTAGTGAACTCATTGCTATTAAAAATGGCAACTTAGTATTCAAATTGAGTAATACTCATATCAATGCTGCTTATAATACTTTACAGGCAATAATGAGGAAATCTGGTATATTCGATGAGAATCTATATTTCGATGTCTATCAGGAATATCGGAAACATTATGCTATATACGACGTAGTACCATCGTTGCTAAGGTATAAGATACCCTTGATATTTTCAGGTAGATACCCAAAGAAACTATTCGATAATCAGTTTACTTTTGAGGAATTAATACCGAATAATTTGGTATATCATAGTTTACCCGAAAATTTTAGATTACCAGAAAGCTTAGAGAAAATTCTTTTAGAAGTAAGAAAAAGGGTATCTGCTTATATAGACCAAGAAGATATATCAGACCAGGGTTATAGGGATTTGGTTCGAATGAATTTCGTAAAACAATGGGATGTATTTAGAAAGGACCCATCTCTTATAGATTGCTATATGGATGCTCAATTGGGCATGCTATATATGTGGGCTAGAGTAGAAAATAAAACAATAGTAAAGAACATAATCGAAAGAACTCAAGATGAACTAGCTCAAGAGTTCTTATCTAAAAATGACGAATATGGAAAATAAAGAAAAGTTTGCCTTCAGAAATGTAAACATGTCTCAAGGTGTAGAGGTAGAATTTATTAAATTGCTTACCTCATTAGAGACTAAAAGTGATGAAGATATTATTAAAGCTTTTAAAGCTCAATTATCTTCTGGAGTATTAACTTGTCATGCAGAAATGTTATCTAGAACACCAAATCAGATAATATTTCAAACATCTCAATTCAGTAAACCCTATAACTTTTACAAAAACTGGGAACTATGGGTATTCTCTAATATCCTGGGTGTATGGACTCTAAATAGGTTTAGGATATGATTACAATGAAAAACCTCCAAGTAGAGGATATAAAAGATGAATGGTTATATAATGCCTTAACACAGGGCATCAAGGAATGTATAACTGCCCCAGTCCTAACTTTGGACCCAACAAAACCAGAACCCATTAAGAGGGCAGAAATGATATTAGAGAATTTCTCTCAGGAGGATTCTCCAGTAGTAGCTACTGTAATTGCTCCAGGCAATTTCATACAGATGATATTACCGAAACATGAGATACTTCTATCGGTAATGTTTATCTATAAAGAGAGAAATACCTATGTACAACTCATAATACAAAAACTTGCTTATGAACGAGAAAAGACTACCACCAAGACTAATGGTTCTGTTAGTAGTACTGAAGGGTGAAAAGGTATATAAAATACCTCTCGAATCAGGAATAAAATTAGACCACCTAAAGGATTTCAATACATTGAGGAGAATCCTTACACCTTTAGTACAACTATACCATGGGGTAGGTTTTGATACTAGACTTACTCACGATGAATTCAGTATCTTCATTAATGACCTACAACATTTGGGATATGAACGGTTAGATGAATATTCCTCGGGTATACAAGAATTAGTAGAAGCAAAACCCATTACTGAGAATGACCAAGATGTTGAGAAAATACGAAAAGGGTTACTTATCTCTCTTAAATCTCAGGAGTTATCAGAGATATTAGCTACTAAACTAAAGCAAGCCATACATGAAGTATTTGAAAACGAGAAGAAGAAAGGTGGACTAATGAACAAGGAACCCTCTTTAGAACCTATGGAGAGTTCAATTATAAGAGAGGCTCTATATTTGCTAACTCCCCAATTACCTTAATAATTGAAAGGCAGTCTAATCCACTGCCTTTCATAGCGTGTACACATCCTCAGCCTCCCTAAAAATAAATTAGATATATTTTTCTATAAAAATAAAAATGCTTATATTTGCATATCAATTTTAAAATAGACAAAAATATGAAAACGAACTCAGTAACTTACAATCAGGCAGACGAACTAACTAAGGTAGTTCGCAATTTCTTAGAAAAGAAATCTACATTTGAACTTGACTCTGATGAACAGGGTAATCTTCTTAATTTCCTAATGGGACTCTTAATCAAACTAGAGGATGATTACAAACTCAATTGCTTGGATATTAATCAGGTACAAATCTATGATACTACCTATTATTCTTTCATTTTCGAATCAATAATAACTGCCGATACTAATCCCTATAAGGGGCAATTAGCATCTGCTGCAGTTCAATTCATGAATGAATTTACCGATAACGATGGGAGGTTCATATCATTCAATCAACTCGATAGAAACAACTGGATTTTCCAACTTAATTTCTCAATCTCATGACAAAGTATAACGTTAGTCCATTAGTTGCTCGGGAGATAGAATTCTACACGGGCACTATCTTTGGTGGTAGTTGGTGCCGATACTTTATTTCAATCACCCTACATCAATGCTATATAGAAGCAACATGGAAAACCCGTCCTAAAAATGATTTAGACGGGAACAAAGAAATCTTTAACTCTTTACAGGAGTATCTAGATTGGTTTGCTAATCTTAAGAAAACTTACGGAAGGAGAATATCCCGTAAACAAATGGTATATGCTGCATACGATGAAACAACACGTACCTTCAGTTACAAATCCTACGAGAATTGGGCTACAAGACGTTCTAAAGAGAAATTAAATAAGCCCAAGGAACCATTATTGGCCGATGAATTATACTAATCCCCCAATCAGTTAATATACCTCAGGGAGTTCAGAAACACTAACATCTGGGCTCCCTTAATTATTGCATATTTAAAATATTATTTCTATATTTGCATAAGAGAAAAATAAATATAATTATTAACCGACCTTGAACGGGGTCACAAAACTTATTTCTTATGACAACTATTAACGAAATCTCAAATCACATTATGGGTTACTTTGATGGAACTCTTGATGCTTTTGGTTACACTGCTCAATCAGTTAACGAAATCTCAAATCCGGATGAATCATACATGGGAACTCTCAATCTCCAATTCCGGGAGTATCCTATAGACGATGACGAAAAGGTAGAAACCTACTGCAGAGAATCCGATGCTTTTGAACAATACGTGATAGAATTCATTAATTCTCATTGGGATGAACATCACCCATTAAAAGAACTTAACCCTAATCATCATTACATGTCAAACTCATATGGAGATACTATCCAGGTACATTTCAATGATGAATCCCTTTTCATTATCATTACTATGACAGGGCAATATTAACAAAACCCTCTGGGAGGCACTCAAAACACCTCCCAGAACCTCCCTATTTATAAAAATAAAAGTAGTTATAAAAACAAGTTTAGAAATAATTTTGTATATTTGCAATGAGAAATATTTCTCAAATAATTTTAATATAGACACGTTATGAAAGAATTAAAAAATTTAGAGGCCATCCGGGAACTGCTTGCTTCTCATCCCATTTATACTTATGATTACAGCGATGGTCTTTATATTAACAAGGAAGCTACCAATATCCAGGTTTACTCAATCGACTTAGAGGATGAACCTTTTGCTGCTTATATCTCAGGATATATCATCACATATGCTTCAGAGGAAGTTCTCTTCGAAAATCTCAGGGAAAACATTATTTCTCACATGGACTTAACAAAGGGTGCCGACGACCAATATTATGATTATTCACCCTCACAGGTAGAGGCTATCTTATTCGGAATCCTTCAATTAACCCCAGAACATCAGGATTATATCATAACCGGACTCAAAAAACATCTCCGGGAATTTATCCAAGACGATGAACAAGATGAGGACATGATATCCCAATATACCAGCATTTATAATGCTATCGAAAAATGGGAATCAGACCACAGGGAAACAGAAATCTTCCAACAACTTGCAGTATCAGAATTATTTAACCAACTAAATAAATAATCACTATGGTAAACTTATATAAATTACTCAACGTACTGGAACAGGGCATGTCTCTGTTCCAACTTAATAAATGGAAAACCGAAGGCATCTGGTATCCAATCACCCAATACAAAAAGGAATCAGATGAAATACAGGTAGTAACCAATTTATTTATTGCTGACCAAGAACAGTATCATATCCAACTATCAGGTAATTATCCAGAAGAATCTGAAGACTGGAACAAGTTTCTAGAGGAAAACCAATGGAAAATCTATCCCTTACTTGCAAATATAATGCAAGTCTTCTTGCCCACAGGGAACTACCAATTATTCTATACTCAATATCCACAGGGATTCATATCCATAATCGCTAAGCCCCATGATAAGTAAAGAACTCAAATCACAAATAAATATTCTCAGGGAAACTAACCCAGAATATATTCAGACTCTAAAGGATGCCGTAACGGCATCCTACAAGGCAGAACTTCAGGCAATCAAACCCAGTTCTACCGAAGAAGAGGAACAACTCAATATCGAACTCAAGGACATAGTATTAAAAATACTATTTGGGCCTTTCTATAATTATTTCGTATCAGAATACGTAGTATCAGATACTATATGGGAAGAACAGGATAAACTAATCGAGGACTTATATTATTACTTCAAATCATGACACCATATATTCAACAACAACTTAAAAAGCTATGCGATAATCCAAATTGGTATGACGATATGCTCATCTCATGGGATAAAAACCCAAGAAATCAAAGGGAAGCTATTTATAACTACCTTTCTCATGTACAACTAAATGGGTTACTAGAAAACACTCAGATAGTTTTTACATTCATAGATGGCGACATGAAACCAGCTTTCTATTTCGAAATTCCCAGAGATACCAATCGATATCTTATACTGGGAATCCTCGATGAAGCAGGTTATCCTCATTGCTGCCTATTAGGCCAACCAATGTTTAACCCTCAACTCAATTAACATCATGAAACTAACAATAACAATAAATGGTTACCCAATCGGATGGGAATGGCTAGACAAAGTACCTCTAGAGGACTTTAACTGGCTAATCGAAATATTCTCTACCATGACAGATAATACTGATACTTATGACTTTGTAGGATATACAGATTCAGAAACCTTACCAGGTCATCAGAAGATATGCTCAGTAGACAAGATACCATTAGCTAACTTCCTAAACGAAGACCAAGGCTACGAATCCGGTATATCAATGTACGGTCACTACATTGCATATACACCTCATCACTAATCCCGGTATCCTACACATATAGGATTATACTAAGATACATATAATAATACTAAAAAATTATGAAATCACTAATTCTACTCATCGTAACGATCTGGCTTCTAATCCTAAATGAAGAAGCCTACCTAACAAAGAAATTCATCTACAGAATGAATTTAATCATAATCCTTTTAGTATATGCCTTCATACAGGTATACCTAATCGAATAAATACCCACAAGGTACCTGGAATAAATACCGGGTACCTCCCACACCACCCAACACAAAAACAAAACAAAATCATACTAACGCTAACTAAGGTACATAATATAATACCTATCCCCTCTATAACACCATCTATTAATATAATAATACCTAATACATATATCAAGGTACCCCGCCGGGGGTTTTGGGGATTTAGGCAAACAAGGCTAGGCAAACTTACCTTACTATACAAAGCCACTCAACTCACTATATAGCCACTATACCATATAGCTCTACTACACACTTTAAAGGCAAACTCAAAAAGGCCTATGTGATGACAATTTTTCGTCCCCTAATGGCCCTTAAATCCGATTGCCATGAGTACCCTTTATATGTATTATATAATAGATTGCATTCAAGGTAATTCGAAGGTAGGGGATTATATAATACAGGTATGTTATGTAGCTTCTATGTATGTATGTAATATAGCTTTAGTACATTGTCGATTAATGGCCATCACAATTTACCTTGATTACCTTCACCAAGTTATTATATTAGGTATTATATAATAAGCATTGGGTTGGGGATTTGTGATTAGGCAAATTATTTGTTAGGTTTTAGGGCTAAAGGGTTTATAGGATTTAAGGCCTTCATGGGGCATATTTAGGTAATATTCCTAGTAAGTATGTAATTTATTTGCTTAGTATTTATATTAGCATTAACTTTTGTATTCTAGGACAATTTTGTGATTTAGGGGTACCTTGATTGCCAAGAGCCCTTAGTTATATTATTAGTTATTATATAGGTAAAGGTTACAAGGCAAATTAGGATAATGGCAATCTCCATTCATGGCCTCAAGGATTAAGGCAAATTAACCTAAAGGTACCCCAGCATTATTTGCATATATAATATATTATATGTATATTTGCATCAAAGAAATAAAAGTATTAATCATTTAAAAATATACCGATATGAAATCAAATCCAAACCAAGCATCCTTCAGACAGAAGAATCCTCAGGCAATCATTAATTCATTGCTAGCCTATCTTTGCACTTATGACTCATATTATCCTTGGTATCAGTATATCGCTAATACTTATGATAATTCTATCACTGACTTTCACTACGATGAGACCGATTACTTCGAACACCTAACTAATCTAATCCAAGATTTTAAGGTAACCGAAATTCTGGTATACTATAATACCGACGATGAATTCTTTACCTTCAATTCTCTCGAAGAGGAACCTATGGCTGATACCGATACTGCCGAGGATACCTACAAGGCCTATGGTATTACCTTCTACCTATTCAAGGATTAACACATTAACCCAGGCCTAACTTAGGTACCTGGGTTTTTACTTACGCTAATTTAGTAAGCCATTATAGGCTATCCTAATCTCTATAGGCTTACCATAGTCCCCTAATGGCCTTATTGAATTAGGACCTAATAGGTTATTAGAGGGCAATAATAGGGATATACCTAATCGGCCTTAATTCTTTATCACCTTAGTCGATTAATGGCTTTCAATATACAGGTATATAATACACTCTCAAGAGGACAGGCATAAGCTATATAGGATTATCCATATACATATCATATATGCCCACTACAAGGCGTGCGAAGATTTCCCTTGTGAACCTCCAAAATTAAGTGCAAATATTAAGTCCTTTTTAGGGTGCACAATATTTTTCATTTTATGAATTTTTCACGAAAATAATTTTGAAAATAAAAATATTCATTTTTTCAAAAATTTTTCTTGAAAATGTTTGTAGATTAAAAAATAGTTCTTATCTTTGCAATGTCGAAAAGATAAAGCGATATTTGAATGAATTTTTAATTAAAACTTTTTAAGAAATTATTTCTTTAAAAATTTTGCTAATTAAAAAATAGTTCTTATCTTTGCAATACAGAAATAAAACAAACCTTATTAGATAGTTTAATAAGTCTTGAATATCTATCAAAAAGGTTATAAAATAATAATAATAAAATATTCAAGCGTTTTTATTATGGCAACAAAAGTAAATAAAGTGAGTGCAGAAAAAGCAAGTGCAAACAGCAAAGCAAATAGTTTGATTGCTTTAGATGTTTTAAAGTCTGTAAAAGAAAAAAATCAAGGACTTTTTAAAACAGCTTTAGGAACAAAAACAGAAATTTATAAAAAAGAACTTTTTGAGGGTGCAAACGAAAAGCAAATCAAATCATTACGCAAAAAGTTTAGAAATGTAACTTTCAATTTTCTTTCTACGATTGCAAACAATGCAGATAAAAAACTAATTGACGGCTTTATAGACTTTTATAAACAAGTCTATGTTTTAAATGATTTTTCTTTTTCTTCAATTGCAAGCGAAAACACTAAAGAAGAAAAGAAAGAGATATTAATAAAAGGTCTCGAAATTGTGAAAAAATCAATGAAGTAAAACAAATCAGATAGGGAGTAAAATTTTACTCCCTATCAATAAAAATAAAATTATTATGTTATTAATCTTGTTTGTTATCTTATTAGCTGTTTTTGTTAGTGCTTTATATGTAGTTTATATTCTTTTAAAGCCAAATCATAGAATAATATCTACTATTATTGACGTGCAAACTTTTCAATTAATTAATGTAGAGCAATTTCTATTGATTGAACAAATAAGCAAGAACTATTTAAATGAAGTTGAATATACAATTTATAAAAAATTTTCTTTTAAAACTTTTTTATTATACTTATGTTATTGTTTAAATGAACAATTTAAAGAAAATTTAAATAATCATTTAGTAGATAATTAGAAAGCGCAAAGGGACAAATAAAACTTTGTCCCTTACTTTTTATTTTCAAATGTTAAATTTAACGGAACCGTACTCCCCTTTTAGTACCACAACTTTCGAAGCCCTCACATTAAGGGGTACCTTGAAGGCAAATACACATTTTTAGTAGGCCATGATTTTGACACCTCGTATTAAGGGGTACCCAGATATCCCACATGCCAACACAACACACAAAGAAACCAGAGAATAAAACATCCCTGGCTCTCATCCACCTTATCCCTCTGGCAGATTACAATATCAAAGTTCTTTCTATAAACCAAATATAAAGATATGGAAGAAACATTATTCAAACTAGCACGTGCAATTACAGATACAGGTACAGATACTGTATCTTCAGAGGGTGGTACTGTAACCTACCGTATCACTTCCCTCAAAAGGAAACTGGTAAATGGCAAAGTAGCTTCAACCTCTACACCCTCTTGTACTTTGGGCTCAGCCTCCGTAAGTTGGGCTACTTGGGGAGGAGTTACCGTTGGAGATGGTTACTTAAATGTAAAAATTAACTATTCAAAAAATACGGGGTCCTCAAGGTCTACTACTCTGACATTTACCCAAAATGAGTCTAATAACAAAATCAATCTCACGGTAACTCAGGAATCCGGTGTAACCTATAGTGGATACATAAAAATGGTTTCAAACTCATTGCCTTTAGGTAGTGATAAATATAATACTGCTCAAATCCTTGTAATGGCCTATTTAAATGGTAGTGATGGGTCTAAAAAGTCAGAAACTCCCCATGTGGGTAGTGCTCCCGATTGGTGCGCAGTATCCGTTGCCCAAGGGGGTACTCTTGAGGACCATTACATGTTAACCCTGACTGCTTTATCGAGTAATCAAACTGGAGCTAACCGTTCA
>ERZ810506.20-NODE-20-length-91601-cov-7.90647_pt1 | contig 91601 bp, 87 predicted proteins | sample MGYA00520267_ERZ810506 | MGnify/ENA primary metagenome ERZ810506 (study PRJEB31588, sample SAMN03398949) | human gut metagenome | study: EMG produced TPA metagenomics assembly of the PRJNA231909 data set (A prospective, longitudinal analysis of the... | reverse complement strand
AAGTAACTTTACCCACAGTTAGCAATTTAAATTATGTTAGTGGAGCTTCTTATAAAGGATTTTATTTTATGTTTATTAGATATAAAATAGATAAGACTAATTATACTAAATGGTATAGTATTGGATTTCCTATTTTTAATGATGTTATAATTCCACAAGTTATTAATAAAGTTTGTTTTCGTAAAGAGTTTGTTTATGATCCTAAAGATGACCCTAATGGATATTGCTATGGAAATAGTGATTCTTTTAGTGATTCTAAAGATATATGTAATCAAACTTTTGAAGTAAGTATTACTGGTGGTCGTTCAGGACTTTATCAATTAGGACTTATTATATGTAAAAAAGATAGTACGCAAGCTTTTAGAACTGATGATTTAAATAGTAATATTTTTAAGTTTAGTAGAGATGTACTTGTGGAATATAATATAGCAGATTTAACTACTGATTATTATAATTATTATAATGTTGGTAACATTATTAATTATAAAAATAGAATATATATTGCTAATTATGATGAAAAAAGTGATAATGATAATAGAACTTTGAGTGATGGTAAAACATTAGAAGAATCTGTTAATGATATTGTTATTAAACTTAGAAATAAATCTGTTAATGCTTATTATAACAGTTATAATGTTGTACATGCAGTTAGTGAAAAAGGACCTTATTTTAAAGTGGCTAGTCTTGGATTTACTGGAACTGTAGATTATGAAATAGCTGATTATACTAAACTATTTAATAATAATCAATATCCTTTTCGTACTTTTAAAACTTTTCTTAATGAAACTGTTATTCAAGGTATTGCTGCTCATGAATATTTAAAAGTTAATTATAATACTGTAATAAAAGTAGGTTCTAAAGGCGGAGCTAATATTAAAGAATATTTAGCATGTAATTGTTTTATTATTCCTACTAGTTATAAGTATGAAAATAATATATCTAGTTATAGTTTACCTAGTGAAGTTAAAATTGTTTGTTATACTTATAATGGTGTTGGATTTACAGAAGATGCTGTATTTACTAGCGGAGTTATAATATTTGGAACTGCTCAATTTGATATTGATAATTGTAAAATGAGAATTACTCATAGTGTAATTGATCCTTCTTATGATTTTAATGAACGTAAAAAGAATGATACTCTTATTCCTGGAGAAGTATATAATTTCTTTATTCATTTTGTTGATAAGTATGGTGATGCTAGTAGAGGATATAAATTATCTAATAAAGATAAATATATAAATAATGTTATAAATGATAATTCTCATTGTACTATAATAACTGTTGATTGGATTAATGGTACTGCTGGTACTATTCCTTATTGGGTTGTAATTAGTGGAACTATTCCAATATCTAGTATTAGTTCTAATGTTAAACAATATATTGCTGATAGTAAAATTGTAGTTTATACTGATGAACCTATTAATAATCCTTCAACTAATATTTTACTTAATAGTGCTGGCGAATTAGAAGCAACTAATAGAGATGATTTATATATTCTTATTTCTAATTATTTTATAGACTATCAAGATAAAGATAAATATAATGATTTATATGTTTATCAAGTTATAAATAGTGGTAGCTATACTCCAACTAGTAATCAAATTATTTATGGCAATTATGATAATGAAGCTAAATTTGGTTATTATGAAAATATTAATGGTGATGAACTATTTAGAATACCAGATTTAATATTTAAGTCTGAATCTATTGGTGGAGAACATACTAGAGGTTTTGTATATAATATGAATGATACCTTTAATAAGTTCTATATTAATGTTAATATTGATAATAATCTTTGGAATAAAATAAAAGAATTAGGTTATGTTGGTTGGTTTATTAGTTATGAAAAAGTAGAACCTATTACTAGATATACAGGATTATTAACTAGAAAAGATTTTGCTAATATAAATAGTAATGTTACATGGCAAGAATCTAATTATGCTGCTAAGCCAGGTTTTGTTTCTAATAATTATACTAGTGATAAATGTTATCTATATAGTGGTAGATTTGACATTGATGATACTATTAAATATGATTTTAATATAATTCGTATTGATGGTAAATGTACATTTGAACCGTTTAGAGAAAAATCTGATGTTGTTGATATGGTTGTTAATACTACTTATCCATATAGTTATAATATGCCTGTTATAGGAGTAATAAGTAGAAATGTATATAAACCTATTAATAATTATAAATTAGTAGTAGCTGATAGTATCGCAGATGATAGAGCTGGAAAAGGTACAGCATTAGAAATAGATGATTATAAAGAACTTTCTTTAGATGCTGAAACTATGTTTCTTGTTACTGTTCTTAATTGTACTAGAAATATTTATATTAATAAAGAAAAAGAACTTATAAGACTTAATGATGTTCGTTATTCTAGTGGAACATATTCTATTGAACATGGATATAATGGTAGAATGACATATGATGGAGTATTAGTATATAATGATAATAGAGTTATTATGAATGAAGGAGATTATAGATTATATTCACCTGATAATACTCCTTATTATTATATTGATGGTACACATCCTTGTTGGTTTGATAAACCTTTTGTTGAATATATTCAATTTCCTCTTTATAGCGATAAGTTCTTTGAAAGTAAATGTTTTAATAATGAACCTAGTAAAATAGCATTTAGTATTAAAGAAGAAACTGATACAAAAAGTGTTGCATTTGGTACGTTTGTAGAACCTAAAAATAGTGTTGATTTATTTAAAGACCCTATTGGTAATGTTGACCAATTTGTTCCTAAGTTATTAACTCAATATCGTAATGATATTATTAATATTACTCGTTTTGATAAAACTATAAGACGTAGTAATATTATTCAAGATGAAAGTGAAGTTAATGCTTGGAGAGTATTTCCTATTGAAGGTTATAAAAATATTACTGAAAATAAAGGAATAATTACTAATCTTGTTAGTATTGGATATTATCTATTAGTACATACTCAACATAGTATGTTTATGTTTGATATCAGTGCTGCACTTAAAACTAGAGATGAAAATGTACAACTTTATCAACCCGATGCTTTTGAAGTTGATTATAAAGAAGTTTTTACTAGTGATAAAGGATATGGTGGATTGCAAGATGATTTAGCATATATAGTTGGAGAATTTGGTTATATATTCTATAATGACGATTTTCATACTCTTTATCAATTTGATGATGGACAACTTAAATTAATGTATGAAGATATAAAGTTATGGTTAGATAAGTATCGTCCTAATAATGTTAGATTTGCTCATGATAAATATAATAATCGTATTTTAATTAAGTTTGATTATACATATGATAATATAAATCCTGTTAGTAAAACTATTATTGAAGAAGCTCATAATGAAGTAATAAGTTTTAATTATAAAGTTGGTAGCTTTATTAGTTTACATGATTATTACTTTAATAATGCTTGGTCAACTAAAACTAAATGTTATTTTCAAACTGAACATAATAATGATAGACTTAATTGTCCTCTTCATGTGTTTACTAATGAATATAATTATGGTAGATTTAATACTCACATGGGAGATGATAGTAATAGTCTTTATATGATTTCAAGACAAGAAGTTGGCGAAGAACCAGAACTTGTTTATAATAGTTATATTGATATTATTATTAATGAATCTTATGAACTTATTAAGTTTCTTGAATTTATTAAATATAAAGTACGCAAAATATATATTCCTTTCTATAGTGATAATACTAATAATCCTGTAGATTTAAGAGAACATCCTTATGCTGGAGATATACTTCGTATATTTAATGAAGATAATGATACTGATGATATTGATATTAATATTGATAAACTTAATAAGTTTAATGCTTATAAAAAACCTTGGTATGAACTAACTCAATATAACTTTAATTATTTTCGTAATACTATTAATAAACATCCTAATTCTCCAAGTGATAAACTTCGTAGAGTTTATGGTAATTATTTTATAGTTCGTTTCATATTTAATAATACAGATAATAAGCGCATTGAATTTGAAAGTCTTGAATGTGCTCAAACCCAATTTAGAAAATTATGATACAGTACAAAGATAGACAAAGACAAAAAGCATTTATTGGTGCTATTATTGGTGCTGCTGCTAGTATAGCTGGTGGTATAATTAAAGGTAATAAACAAAAGAAAGCTCAAGAAAAGGCTCAAGCAGAAGCTCAAGCTGCACAAGACCATAAAGATGCTTTACAAAATGCTCAAGCTTTAACTAGTGCTTATTCTAATCAAGATTATGTTAATCAATATAATGATAAACTTATCCTTAAATGTGGTGGAAGAATTAGACGTAAAGCTAATTTTGGTACAGAACTTGTTCAAGCTCTTCCTGGTTTGGGAAATCTTGCAAGTTCTGTTACTGGTGTAGAAGGACTTGATAAATTAGGTGCTACTATAGGGCAAGGTATTAATGCTAATCAGCAAATTAATGAAAATAAACGTATTGCTCAAGAAGCTGAAAAACGTAAGCAACTTCAATCAGGTCAACAGAAACTTAATATTACTTCTGATACAATGACTAATCCAATGACTATGTATCAACGTTTTAGCTTTATTAATAAATATAAATGTGGTGGACGTAGAAAAGCTTGGATTGGTGCTGCCATTGGAGCTGCTGGAAGTCTAATTGGTGGTATGTTTGGAAATAAAGGTAAAGAACCTATTCAAGTTAAACAAGATGACCAATCTGTTTATAGTGCTCCTAAAACTGGTCTTGAGCATCCTGAATGGATTACTAATGGTATTAATCAACAGTCTGTTATGCCTCCATCGGTTTACAGAGATAGACTGAAAACATATCGGTATGGCGGACGTAGACGTTAATCTTTTGCCCTCTGTTGGATTATTACATATAAGTATGAACTATTAATCGAATTATATGTTATCGTTCAACAGAGAGCCTTAAAATCAATAAAATATTAATTTCTCATTATATTATATAACAATGCCTAGAAAAAATAAAACTATTCATATAAGTGACATGCCTAGTGAATTTAAAGGTACAGTTACTAAAGATGGCAGATTTATTAAAAGTGGTATTCCTCCACTTGGTGGAGTTTATGATAAAGTAGCTAAAACTACCGGATTAATAAGACTTGGTAATGAATTTCTTTATAATGGTATTAATAATTTAATACCTAGAAATGATAGAGAACAATTAATGGATAATACTGCCGGTAGACTTGTTGATTATGTTAAGAATTTTAATAAAGAATCTTTTCCTAATGATGAAGACCTTGGACCAACTTTTTCATTTAATATTATTCAAACTCCTAGAACTAATGGAAGAAATATCCCACAAAAACAATATGCTACTGGTGGAAAAGTTCCTAATGTAGTTGATGGTGGTATTGCTCATTCTCTTGGTAATAATTTCTTTTATATGAATGGAAGAAAACATAGTCAAGGTGGTATTGATATTGGTCCTAGTGATAAAACTGGTATTGAAGTAGAAGATGGTGAAATTGTAGAAACTAATGGTGATGAACTTAAAGTTTATTCTGCTCAACCAATTATTAATGGAATTAGTCCTGCTAAATTAGTTATGGGTGGAGCTAATCCAAATAAAGTATTTAAAGCTCAAGAAGATTTTAAAGATAGAAATAAAATTAATGATGACGGTACTATAAAAGCTATGGGTGGTTTAAGTAGAGATAAAGATTATGGTTCTAAAAAGAAACCTTATCCTAGTGTAGCTAAAAAAGATTTTGCTGTAGGACATAGAAGTTATCCTATTCCTACTAAAGCCGATGCTATTGATGCTTTAAGATTAGCTGGATTACATGGTAGAAATGATGTTAAAGCTAAAGTCTATAATAAATATCCTGAACTTAGAAAGAAAGGTAGTAATGGATTGATTATTAGTATTAGTGGTAATGTTAAGAATGGATTACTTCATTCTCCATCCTCTACGGGGGGTCGGCACGACAAACTTAGAGATGGTGGAAAACGTATTAATCGTCATGGTAGAACTTTGGAATATGATGAAGATAATGGATATTATATTCCAATAACTGATAGAACTATTACTAGAACAAGTCCATATCCTATTGATAGATCTGCTAGAGGTGAAACTGTTTCTGGTTCTGAATATACATTTAGAAATGGAAGATGGCATAAAAATAAATCTAATACTTTTAATGATAATCCTACTAAAAATTCTAAAGTAGATAATGGAAATCGTCGTCCTCAATATTATGCAGAACGTGAACTTCCTTTATTTAATGATGGACCTGCTATTACTAGTGGTCTTGTTAAAGCTGGTTGGAGTCATGGTAATAATAAAAATATAACTGTTGATAATACTAATATTCCAAATTTACCTACTACTAAATCTAAAGGGAATACCCCCCGTAGAGGAAGGAATAAGTCAAGTCAATCAGTTCAATCTAGTTCTACTAAAACTCCTCCTACTGCTACTTATAATCGTAATCTTCCTACTATAGAAGCTAGTATTCCTATTACTTTACCTGTTTCTACTAGTGTTCCTGTTAAACAATCTAGTCAATCTGATGGTAAAGGTCAAGGTAAATTTAAAAACATTACTACTGCTGATTGGATAGGTCTTGGTAGTAATATTGCTGGAGGATTAGGTAGTTATTTTGCAAGTAAACGAGCTATTAATAAAATGAGAGGTCCTGGCAGACCTACTCTTATTAGTGCTAATAAACTTAAAACTAAATATAATATTAATCCTCAACTTGATAGAATTAGAGAAGATAAATTTGAAGCTTATCGTGATATTGATTCTAATACTGCTAGTAGTCGTGTAGGTTTAGCTCGTAAACAAAGAGTTCGTAATGCTGCTGGTCAAGCTGTTAATCAACTTTATGGTGAAAAAGAAAATATTGAAACTAATCTTATTAATCAAGATAGACGTAATCAACAAAGTGTACGTCAATTTAATGCTCAACAATACAATCAATATATAGATAGAAAAACAGTATTTGATAATGGTATTAGAGAAGCTAAACTTACTAATGTAAATAATTTATTTACTGGAATTAATGCTGGTATTCAAGATATGATTAGTAGATATGAAAATCGTAAAGCTTTAAATAATACTATTGGTGCTATGAGAGCATCTGCTCCTAATGTTGATGATAGAATAATGAGAGATGCTGGAGTTGATTATGATGAATTTGTAATTCGTAAACGTAGAAAACTTGGAGGAAAATAACTATGCCTATAAATTTTTATACTCCTACTTTTAGACAACAAGTTAATCCTATTGACTTAAATGTTTTAGCTAAAACTTATAATACTCTTGAACAAGGACATCAACAAGCTATTCAAACTAAATCTCAAATTGATGCTCAACTTGCTCAATTAGATTTAAATGAAGCTGAAGATGCTTGGCGTCAAGAACAACTTAATAAAGTTCGAAATGCTCTTACAGAGAATATGCAATATGGAAATGCTTATTCTAGTCTTGATGATATAGTTGGTACTTATGGAGATATAACTTCTAGTCCTGGAATGATTGGTCGTTTACGTGCTCAACAAGATTATAAGACTTATATGAATAATCTTGATAAACGTAATGATTTATCCGAAGATTATAAAAATTATTATCGTGCTGTTAATAAATATAACTATCAAGATATAACTGATAAGAATGGTAATGTTGTTGGTGGAACTAAATGGACTCCTACAGATAGAGAAGTTTCTGAAGTTCCTATGAATCAAATACTCAATCAAGCATTACAATGGGCTGCTAAAGAACAAGGTGGTGGTAGTCAAACTAGATGGCTTGATGCTAGTGGTAAAGTTACTGATGATATTACTAAATCAGTTACAGGAGAAATTTATTTTCATAGTAAAGGTCAATGGCAAAGATTAAGTAAAGCTAAACTTGCTGAAGCTGTTAAAGCTGTTATAGAAAATACTCCTGGTGCTAAAGCTAGTCTTGACCAAGATTATAAGATTGCTAAATGGAAGTATGACCAAAATGGAAGTAATCCTGATATAACAGATAAAAATGGTATTCTTCTTACTCCTGAACAATATCTTGCTAAACGTATTGACCCTTTCTATAATGCTGCTACTTTTTATAATCAAACTAGTGATACTACATATGGTGCTGCATGGAAAGCTCAATTAGCATTAGCTCAGAAAACTGCTGCTAATAATACTCAAAGAAAACAAGTTATTGATAATTTAACTTATAAAGGTACTCCTGTTCGTATTGATAATTTTATGCCTGCACAAGCTCAAGCTGAAATTACTACTAATAGACAATCAATAGCTGGACTTCTTACTAAATATAATCCTGATATTAATATTGATTTAAGTACTGCTGATACAGATGTTATTAGAAATAGTATTATGAGTAATATTAGCAATCCTACTGATAGAGCATATGCGCTTAGTTATCTTAATGATATTATTGATAATCAAGAATATATTAATAATCTTAAAGTTGGTAAATCTCAAGATAATATTGATGGATTTGATACTTATAATTCTATTATTAGTTTGAGTGACTTACCTTCTAATAAATATTCTGACACATATAGTAAATATGTTAATCAGATATTTGGAGATAGTTCTGCTATTAGACAATACTTTAATAATGATGATGTATATAATTCATTTATTAGCGCTTTAGGTGGAGAGAAAAAAGCGGCTAGTCTTGGTATAAGATTTGGTTCTGATGGTAATGGTTATAGATATGCTGAATTACCAAAAGATTATAATAAATCTATTTATAGTTTTGGTAAAGCTGTTCAAGAAGCTGAAAACACTAGAGGAGGTTTAAATTATTTTCTAAATGCTGCTAAAACTAGATTCTTTGGTTATGGTGATAAATTTGTTAGAGTTGATTCTAATGGTGAAGAAAGTCATGCAGGATTACCAATTGGTAATAAAGAACCTTATGTTGGTTTATTAGGATATGTTGATTCTCTTAAATCTAAAAATGATGCTGTTCTTGATGGTGGAAAAATAACTTCTTCTACTATTGGAATTAGTGCTTTAACTCCTGAATTAGCTGAAATTAATTTTATGATGAATGCTAATCCAGAAGAAGCTAGTAAACTTTCTGCTTATAAAAAGAATAAAGAAGAACAAGCTATGATGGCTATACGTAGTGGTATAGATTTAACTCAAGGTGAAGCCTATATTACTAGTGAGAATGGAGTATTTGAAAATATGACTTCTGAAGATAGAAAAGCTTATACTGCATATCTTAGAAGTGCTAAAGAAAACGAAATCATTCCTACTATAGTTCGTGATCCAAAAACTGGAGATGTTGGTGTTCAAATTAATATTGCTGGCTATTACGATACAGAAGGTAAACTTAAAAGAGAACCTGTAACTCTTCTTGTTGGTAGTGGAGCTATTAATAGTGCTGTTATTCAATCTTGGAATCAAGATACTGCTTGGAAAGCAGAAGGTAAAGTTGAAAATTATTATAATGCTAATAGACCTATTTCTCTTACTAATAATGTTGCATTTACTGGAATTGATAAATTTAAATTAGTACCTAATGGTGGCGGTTTTAATCTAATTAATTCTACTAATAATCAAAACATTGGATTGATTAGTAAAGAAAGTGCTGTTGATATTATAAATAATTTATCTCAATGGGAACAAACAGTTACTGCTGTTAAAGCTGGAATGGCTGTAGATAAACAAGCTGTACAAGCTATTCAACAAAATGTTGCTACTAAACTTGCACAACTTAGTGGTAGTACAGACCCTTATGTTATTCAATATTACTATGATGAATTAACTAATAATCTATATTAATATGGATGTATTAAAGTTTCTACAAGGCGGTAATAAAACACCTAATCCTGAATATAATCCTAAAACTAAAAAGGGGGCTGTTCAGCCTCCTACTTTAGTTGATTACAACCCTGACACTTCTATTAGTGATCAGGGTCGTAGTCGTTTATTTAGTCGTATTGCTGGACAATCATATAATCTTAATCAATATGATATAGATAAATATGCTCCTTATAATGTTTATGCTAATCCTGTTGATGACCCTGAAAAATTAGATAAAGAACGTGCTGTTAATCAAAGTAATTGGGAACAAGGTTTAAGAATGATTGGACAAATTGGTAATGAAATAACTGTTGGTACTGCTATTGGTTTTGCTGATTTAGCTGATGCTTTCTATAATATGGTTAGTGATAGTCCTAATGATTATCAATCTGAAGCTACTAAAGAATTAGAAAATATTAAAGAATCTATAAATGAACGTCTTGCTATATATAGAGAAAATCCTAATGCAGCTTTTGATATTGGTGATTTTGCTTGGTGGGCTAGTAATGCTCCTAGTATAGCCAGTTCATTAACTTTAATGGTTCCTAGTACAGCAATTGCTAAAGGTGTTTCTTTTGCAGGTAAAACTATACGTTTTAATAAATTAGCTAATAAAATAGCTAATACTATTAATATGACTCAAAAGTCTAGAGCTATTACTAGTAGAGCTGCTGAAGCTGTTGCTATTGGAGTTCCTTCTAGATATCTAGAAAATTATCAAGAAGCTAGACAAACATATCAAGATATTGAAGATTATTCTAAAACTCAACTTGCTAATATGAATAATAAACAAAGAGAAGAGTTTTATAATAATAATCCTAAATATAAGGATATGTCTGATGAAGATATAGCTAAAGATATAGCTAAAAATAGTGCTGATATTACTTTTACAGAAGATTGGGCTAATGTTTTATTTGATGTATGGCAAGTATATAGTTTAAAGAACTTATGGAAAAACGCTTTAAGTGGTAATACTAGTAGTGCTAGACTTAGAAATTTAAATACTGCATTTAATAGTAATATAGATGATGCCGCTGCAATTACTAATGCTTTAAGTAATAAAACTACTAAACAAGCTATTACAAGTACTCTTAAAGATGTTGGCGATGATATACTTCATGGAATAAGAGCGGAATGGACAGAAGGTGTTGAAGAAGCTATTAACTATATAGCTAGTCAAGATGGTATGTATAATGGTAAAAAAGTATTTGACAAAGATATTCCTCAACAAACTATTAAAGATTATCTTCAAGACCCTATGTTATGGGAACAAGCATTTTGGGGTGCTCTTGGAGGTGTAGTTTTTAGTGGAGTTATGAATAAAGCTGGAGAATTTATTAATAAGCGACTTGATAAAGATTGGACTTCTGCTGAAAAACAAAGAGAAAATGAAATTCTTGGTCGTACTGCTACATTTCAAGCATATCAAGAAAGACTTAATTCTATTGCTAATGGTAAGAATCCTTTTATAACTACAACTGATGAAAATGGTAATCAAGTAAATCCTGATATTGTTGCCGGTACAGAAGAAGAACTTCGTAGTATAGCTGAAAAAGAATATATGGATAATATTATTATTAATTCTATGAATGCTGGTAATTTAGAACTTCTAGAAAGTTCTATTAATAGTAAAGAATTTAATTATAGTATTGTTAACAAACTTGGTATTCAACAACAAGAAAGTGGAGAACTTATTAATAGATTTAAAACTGAAATTAATAATCTTAAAAATGATTATAATACTACCTTAAACAAAGTTAATAGACTTGGTGGAGGATTTGAAGTTGGACGTATTATAGCTACTCAAATGGTTCATGCTCGTAATCGTCAAACAAATTATGAAAATCTTCTTAATTGGGCTAATGATGTTTTAAATCAAGATATTACAAATAATCATATAGAAGATACTGACATACAATCTGCTAAAAATGGTATTTATCAACATATACTTGATAGTATTCAAAGAGATATAAAAACTATTCAAGATAATGCAGCTATTAATAATAATGTTAAGCAAGAACGTATTTCTCAATTAAATGAAAGAATTAATGCTATCAATAAACTTTATACTCCTATTGATATAGAAAATAGAAATGATATTCAATCAGCTGTTCAATTACAAAAACAATACAATGAAGTATTTAAAGATTTAGCAGAAGTTGTTAATGCAGAAATTAATACTGAGATTAATAAAAATCAACTTAATTTATCTGATGATAATATTAAATATAGAATAACATATCTTAATAATTTCTTTGATAATAGTCGTAGAAAAATTGTTGATAAAGCTATGGACGATTTACGTAATGCTTATAAACAATATGGAAAAGATTATGTTAATTCTGTTATTAAAGATAAAGAAAATGGTAATAATCCTAATGTTGATAAAACAATTAGAGATGCCTATGCTGCTTTAGATTTAACATCAAAAGGTAATGAACATCTTAGAAATACTATTGACCAATTAGCTGAAATTGCAGAAATAGAGAATGATGTAAATAATGAAACTAAACAAGAAGTAGCTCCTGTTAATCCTGATATTAATGAAAGTAATAATAATGATGATACTGATGCTGAATCAACTCCATCCTCTACGGGGAGTATAGCGGAGCGAAGCGAAGCGATTCCAAGTGAGTCTGTTATTCTTAAACAACCTCAAATTGAAACTGAACAAGCTCAACCTCAAGAACCTATTAGTACTCCTAAACCTGAAGTTAACAATATACTTCCAGATGATGAATTTGAACGTGGACAAATAGGTACTGATTTAGTTTATGAAGCTATAGCAGATTTAGAAGATTCTCTTGGACATGAATCTACTAGTAGTGATTTACTTAACGCTAGACAATCTATTATTGATAAACTTACTGCAACTGGATTTGAACAAACAGAAGCTACTGAAATAGTTAACAATGCTATTGATGGTCTTACAGGTGGTAGTTTATATAGTTCTGTTCAAGATGATAGTACAAGACATTTATTACTTAATGCTACTTATGCTACTATAACAGGAAATAATAAAAATATTGAAGCTGTTATGGATGATTTTGCTAATAGTATTGATAGTGAAGGCAATACTAGAGGTAAAATAGTAAATGGTAAAGTATATCTTAGTATTGGGCAATTAGTTGAATATATAGATAGTATTACAGGAAATAAAATAATTAAAAATTATTTGTTTAATCAAATAAAAAACTATCTTTACAACAGCACTAATAATCAAGGCAAATATCGTGCTACTGATGAATCAACTATTAAGAAACTTAATGCTAGACAATTTGTTCAATATGTTGATAATATTGCTAAAGAACGTCTTGAAAGACTTCAAACTGAAAATACAAATAATGTTAATCTTGGATATATAGTTGATAGTGAAAATGTTAAAGCATTTACTTCTATTAAACAAGGCGATTATTTAGATGCTGAATATGACAATAAAACTAAACGTATTAATATTCTTACTAATAGAACTATTGTTGGCTATATAGGAGTTCCTAATATTGATAAGTTTGGTAATTATGATATGGTTAATCAAGGTTGGAAGTATAATATTCATGTTGAGAATGGTCAAGTTGTTTCTCCTCTTAAAGATGCTTTAATTAGTATTCTTAACGGTGATAGATTTGATGAAGAATTTATTGGTCATTTATATGAACTTACTGTTAGAGATGAAATTACTTCTGATGAATTAACTGACTTATATAACGAACTTATTAATAAATATCCTGATATTAATAATGATTTTCTAGTTGGTTCACCTACTGATATATCTAAACATCTTATTAATATTACTAGATATATATTTAATCAACCTTATGAAAATAATCATGAAGCTAGTATTAATCGTTGGTTTAATAATCTTTTAAATAGTTATGACCAAGCTACTACAATAGTTAAAGGTGATTTTAAAGGTAAGATTAAAGCAGTTAATGTTAAATATGGAGTTTTAAATACTATAGATGAAGCTAACGGTGATTGGAATGATATACAAGAAACTGTAGTTAATTATAATGAAAATATTAACAAACTTGGTATAGTTGTACAAGGTCAAGTATATCTTAATGGAGAAAGTAAACCTACTATTATTGAAAATCTTACTACTAATGGTATGTCCGTTATTAGTATTCCAAATAGTGATGGTACTTCTCTATATGCTTTTTGTAAACAAGTTCCATTAAATAGTAATCTTCTTAAAGGAGATGCTAAAAATATAGTTAATTCTATTAAGAATGAAGTTACTAATCTTTGTAATGATTATATGATTGGTAAAATAACTTTTAGTGAACTTAAACAAAATCTTGGAGATATATTTGGAAATAATAAACTTATTAATGGTGATAGAAATATTGGACTTCAAATTACTATTAATCCTACTAATATAGGTTTTTATGTTAAAGGTGCGCATTTTAATGGTAAAGATTATGCTTTTACTATTAATTCTGATGCTGGCAATTATAAACGTAATATTATTATTAATTCTCCTCATATTGTTAATAATAATTTTAAAATAGGTAAAAACTATGGTATTAATAGTAATAATGTTGAAGAATTATATAATGCTTTAAGACCTGTTGTTGATGAAATGTTTAATTATGCTCAATTTGCTATTAGTAAAGATTTCATTAATGATAATACAAAAACTAATGATAAAACTAATAAATATATCTATCGTGAGAATGGTAAAACTATTATAAATATTGATGGTGAAACTTATTCTTATAATAGTTATCAAGATTTTATTATTAGTAATGGTTTAATTAGAACTAAGTTAGCTAATACCAATACAGATGTTACTGCTGGCAATTGGAAAGTTGATATACATTCCCATCTTGATATTGCTTATGAGTTAGAGGGTAGACCCCCCGTGGAGGATGGAGTTATACCTGAACAGCTATCTGAGTTCATGCTAGATGATACAGTTAATGCTATCAATATTAATTCTTTTGAATCTGCTTTAACTGCTAATAATCTTACTAGAGGTCTTAAAAAATACTTTGCTAATGACCAAACTGCTATTGATTATATTGATGCTCTTCAAAAACTTAATATATTACCAAAAAATGTTCAAATAGTTGATAGTCTTACAGATAACAATGGTAATCAAGTTAATGCTGTTTATCATCGTAGTACTGATACTATTGAACTTAATAGTTCTGCTATTGCAGGTCAAAGAGTTTATAGAGTTGTTAATATTATAGTTCATGAAAGTTTACATAGACAACTTTATACTAAATATAATACTGAACAAGCAATTGCTTTAGTTAAACCTATTTATGATAAGTTTAAGACTTGGCTTGATACTCAAGACGATTCTACTAAAGAAAGACTTAAACCATATCTGTTTGAAAGTTTTGATACTGCCGAAGCTCTAGAAGAATTTCTTGTTGAAAGTATTACTAGTAATGCTCTTATGACTGCTCTCAATGAAATAAAAGATGATAATAGAAAAACTAGTAAACGTAAGACTTTGTTTAGTAGACTTCTTGAAGTTATTGCTGATATGCTTGGTATTAAGATTAATGAAGATAGTTTATTAGCTTCTGCTAGAGATGCTTATAAAGCTATTAGAAAAATGTCTGTTGAAACTAATCAAGAAGCTATTCAAGGTACTTTTAAATTTGAAGAACCTATTATCAATACTGAACAAACTGAAAATCCTAATGAAGATAATAGTCAAGATTATAATTATAATAATGATAATCTTAATGATGGACTTGATATGTTTAGTAGTGTTGATGATAATATGGTGTCAAATATGGCTGAATTAACTAGCCGTTTACCAATAGACCAACAGTCCGAATTTGCCACTTTGCTTGATACAGGACGCATCAGTTTTAGCTGTATGTAGAATTAATCGAGCAAAGATAAAAGTCGCTTAGAACGAAAGAAAACCACCTCTATGACGATGTAATTAAATTTTACTTTACATTAGTCATAGAGGTATTGCTATTAATCAATTTAAACTTAAATATAAACTTATGAGTTGTGGAAATATTAAACTTGTAGGCTATGATAATCTTAATAATGTTATTATTAAAGAACATGGTTCTAATAACTCTGATTATTATAGTTTGATAGCTATGGTTGAAGATCCAATCTTCAAGAAAATTGTAGCTGATAGAGGTATTAATGTTAAGACTTCTGGAAGAAAAGCTTATAATGCTCTTCTTGAAGCTAGAGCTATTAAACTTCGTAATATGGACGATGTAGCTTCTGTTGCTGAAAAAGAAGAACGTGGTTTGTTTAGTACAATTAAAGCTAGAGATACAGCTATTACTTATATGGCTGATATTATGAATAAACTTAGTTTTAATTTTCTATATAATGGTGCTCCGCTATCTTTTAATGAAATTAAAAAACGTACTAATGATACTGTTATTAATAGTGGACTTAAACGTGCTAAAATATTAGCTAGAACTGATGAAACTAGAAATAATGAACTTAATAGTTTTATTAATAATCATAATCCAGCTATTAAAATTAATGGTCTTGGTGCTTTTCTTCGTAAATATGGTGGATTACAAGATTTTAATTATGGTGCTTTAATTCGTTCTCTTACTAATCAAGAATTTAATGAAGCTTTGTTTAATAATAGAAATGTTGCTAAACTTATTAAAAGAGATGAATTATATCAAACTACTGATTATGAAGAATTGGGTGGTTATCTTGATGAAACATCTACCGATGGCAATGAAAATAGTATAGATGATGGTATTGATTTAATGACTCAACTTTGGAATTTAAGTATTGGTGAAGTTAAAGATTTTAATAAACACGTAGAAGAAATTATTAAATATCATCTTGCAAGTTTACCTAAACTTACTTCTAGTATTAGACTTGATAATGGTAGTTATTCTTTTGATACTAATAATGAATTAGGAGTTGTTACTTTTTCTGATGCTAATTACTTATCTAAAATATTATATGCTAGTGCTGATACTAGTAATGTAGATAATTTTATAGCTAGTCTTAAACGTATAGCTGAAAATATTCCTAATTGTGAATGTTTGATTCAATTACATGATTTACTTAGCAAAAATAAAGTATTTGCTAATAAGTATATGATGGTATTTAATAAACCTATTATATCTAAGATTGAAACTTACATTCAAACTGATAGTGTTGGTAATAGTTATGTTCGTTCTCGTATAACTAATCCTAATACTGATTCTCGTACTATTTTACAGAATACTTTTTATAATAATGTTAAGAATAATATTATTACTAATCGTGTTCCTGCTTCTCGTGAAAAGTATCGTATATATGATAGATATAAAAATACTCCTAATGCTAATCTTTATTTATATGATACTTTTAAAGAATTATTTCCAGATATTAATCAAGCTAGTTTTAATTTAGCTATTGCTAAAATTGGACGTGCTGCTATGGCTAATAATATTATTAATTTTGCTAATGTTATTAATCGTACAGTAGATAATTATAATAAATATGTAGAAGCTCTTAAAAAAGATAAAAGAACTAAAATGCCTGATAGTTTTATTAATAGAGGTGATACTTCTATTATATATCAAATGGCTGATGTTTTTAAAGATATTATTTATATTCCTGTTGAACTTAATTCTCGTAATCCAGAAGGTAATTTAAGTTCCGATGTTATTAATAGAAGTTTTATTACTAATATTGCTAAAATTATTAATGATGATAAGTCTACTATTGAAGAACAAAATGCTATGGCTGAAGCCTATGCTAGACAAAAGTTTGCTAGTCATCAATATGATTATAGTAATTTACTTCTTGAACATAGAGATGAAAATGGTAATATAATTAATTATGGATTATTTAGACGAGTTGGTAATGGAACTCCTAAACTTACTGAATATGCTCGCAGTATGTTTAAGACTTCTCTTCTTAATGGCATTAGCGAACTAGATAACAATAATAACGATTTATATCGTAGCATGAGTGATGGTGATTATTTAATCACTGCTATGGGATTATTTATGACTGATATTAATAATTCTGAAACTCCTACTGCTAATTATCTACTTCCAATACCTAGTGATGCTCCTAAAAACTTTACTATTACCGCTCCTAGATATAGTCTTGTTGGATTGCGTAGTCAGTTAGAAGATGGAACCAAAGTTATAAATAGAGAACATCCTTTATTTAAACAATATTATAATATAGCTATTCAAGAACTTACTAATATGGCTCAAGCTGTTAATGTAATGTTCAAAACTAATACTAATGGTAATCCTATTTTAACTGATGGTAATTTTGAATTTAGTGATGTATATAATTCTAAACCTAATCATTTTTATAATCAATATCACAAAGATGGAAAAGGTAATGTATTTACTACTAAAGATGGTCATAAAGTATTAGCTGGAAGAGTATTTAAGTTTAAACGTCTAGTTAGTAAAACTACTCCTAATAGTAATAATGCTTTTAATGAATTACTTGGTTATGGTAAGCCAATTGATATCCTCTACGGGGGGTCTACGCGTGGACTTAACTATGTTGGAAATCAAGTAGTTCTTAATGGAGAACAACGTATTGCTCTTGAAGATGCTGTTGCTGATTGGTTAAATGAATATATAACTAATGGTTATAAAGAACTTAAAAATAAATATGGTACGTTTATTAATAATAGAATTAATAATGAATCTTTAGCTGAGTTTCTTGTTAATGATTATCTTGTTAGAGATAGTATGTATGATATGTATGGTGGTGACCAAAGTTTTTATAAAAATGGTCAAGCTATACTAAAACGTATTAAAGAAATTCAAGCTAGTGGCAATCTCTTTGGTAATACTGATTTTACTAAAAACGATTTAGATACTCCTACTAATTTATATGATATAACTTTAAAAGGTAATGCTATTACAGTTCCTTATAATGATAATGGTATTACTAAACGTAAAAAAGTAATTCAACAAGATAAATTTAGAGGTGTTACTATATATAATACTTTTAAACCTTCTGATAAAGTTGTTATTGATAGACTTAATAAACAACTTAAAGATGCTGGATTAAGTAAAAAAGATAGAGAAAGAATATTATCTCCATTTAAAGCTGGTGTTAATACTAACGATGCACAATCTTATATTACTCTTGAAGAATGGATTCGTCGTATTGCAGCTGCTGGAGAATTAGATAAATATGCTGGACTTATACAAAGTCTTACAGACGATACCCCAATTGATAAAATTGATTGGAGTAAATTTGCTAATAAAGTTCAAATTCAAAAGAATTTCTATTATGATTTATATTATGATACTACTGTTGGTATTGAAGTTCCTAGACAGGTAAAAAACGCTGAGTTTGTTCTTATTCCTAAACTTATTAAAGGTACAGAACTTGAAAAAGTTTATGATATAATGACTAAAAGAGATATTCATCAACTTAATACTGTTGAAACTGTTAAAGTTGCACAACATAATAGAATGACTCTTTGGAATAATGATGGTGTTCTAACTGATGAAGCTCTTAAAGAATTTGATAATAATGTATTTGATAATTCTGAATTATTTAGTTATAATTATCTTTATAGACAACAAGAAGTTCCTCAACATATGGTTGATGCTAGTAATAAAGCTGCTATTCAGATTATGAAGAAAATGCTTGATAATCTTCCTAATACTGATGAACTAAATAGTCTTAAACAAAAAGTATTTAATAATTATGTAGCTAATATTAGAAATAGTTTTGAAAAAACTTGTGATGAACTTGGTATTGAATTAGATGATAAAGGACATATTGATTTAAATTCTAATGGTACTATTAAAAATCTTAATCGTTTTGTATTTTTTGATAGATTTAAAGAAAATGCTCAACAACAAGGAGTTGAAAAATCTTTTCTTGAATTTTTTGATTTAGATAGTGCTGGATTTAATAATCTACCTTTATTCCTATCTAATATTAATAATAAACTTGAAAGTATAGCTAATAGTTATTTTAATACTAATATTACTAGACAACTTATTAGTGGTTGGCATGCTGCTCAGTTATCAGATTTTGGTTTTAAAGTTGATAAACAAACTCAAACAGATAGTAAACTTCAATATAAGAAACTTGGAGAAGTTGATGGTACTCCTATTTATTATACTGAAATTAAACTTCCAAGATGGAGTAATAAACTTAAAGAACTTAATATAGAACAAGTTCCAGATAATCTCCGTACAATGATTGGTTATCGTATTCCAACAGAAGGTAAACAATCTATTTGTATTATGTATGTTAAAGAGTTTCTTCCTGATGCTTATGGTAGTACTGTAGTTGTTCCTGATGAATGGGTTACTCAGACTGGTTCTGACTTTGACGTAGATAGTGTTTATGGAATGTCTAAAACATTTAATCTTGTTAATAATGTTCCTACAGAAATTACTTATGATAGATATACTAAAGATACAATTGGATATATTAATTATGTTAAAGATAATGTAGATAAAGCTAGTCGTAAGATTATTGGTAAAACTTATAATAAACAAGGTAATCTTCGTGGAGCATTAAGAAATAGTGAAGATGTTATTACTGCTCAATTAGATGGTTATAATGGAAATTTAGGTGTAGTTGAAAAAATAGCTAAAGATGGTGGTCTTAAATCTTACGAATCATACTTAAAACTCCCCGTGGAGGATGTAAGTAGTCAAGCTGCTAGAACTAATGCTATTATTCAATCATTTATTGATATACTTAATAATCCTGCCGCAGTTGAAGAAAATACTACTACTTCTAATTTTGAAAACATTAAAGAAGCTAATGAATTATATGCAGAATTAGTTGGTGCTAATAAAACAACTGTTGCTCCTAGTGACTTCTTTACTCAATTAGATTGGTTTGATGCTGCTACATCTGGTATTAAACTTAAAGGTATTAGTGTTAACAGAGATACTTTTATGAGTATTGGTAATGTTACTAAAGCCAATCATAAAGAAGGTATTAAAGTTATGTATAATGCTGATACTATTAGTAGACGAGAAGCTGTTAAAAGATATGGTAAAGAAAATGTTGAAACTATAGGTTCTAATAATATTCGTATTACTCATAAGAATTTTGGTTGGTCTAATGATAATAAGAATGTTGATGGTTATTTGATTAATCCTTATAGTTCTCAAACTACTGCTCATATTCTTGACGTTATGAAAGAGGGAGCTATACATAATGAAAATATTTATACATTTAATGCTTTTAAAACTATTGTTGATTTTGGAAGTAATTATGATACTGCTATTGGATTTATGTGGCAACCTGCTATTGATATACTAGTTCGTAAATGGAAAGAAACTAATAGTATTCTTGCTGAAGGTTCTAGAAATCCGCTTACTGAATCTATTAGAGAAATTGGTCATACTCTTGGTTTTGGTAAAAAGATTGATTTTGTTGGACGTAGAAAGCTAATTGAAACTATTGATAAAAGTTATGGTGAAACATTCAAGAAATTATTTAATTTAAGCGTTTCTGACGCATTTTTATCACCAGACCTTATCTTTTCATCATCCGCATATAAATCTCGTCTTAGAGGGGAAATGAATGGTGTTCAGCAGGCTCTATTCGACCTTTATGTTCTAGCACAATTTAACCGACTAAACTCAATCGGACAGGATATAAGTAATAATCTTAATATTCTTACTGCTGATAAATATGGTGCTAAACAAAGTTTTTATGCTAATGATAAGATATTTAGAGATGCTAGTACAGTTATTTATAATAGTAATATCTATACTGTATCCTCCACGGGGGATCAAACCTTGTTACTCGAAAGTGTTTTTCCTGATATTAGTGGAGGTATAAATGCATTTATTAAATCTGATATATCTAGAAGTAGTTATCCTAGTTTAGCTGCATTTTTACAAATGAGTACAGCACTTAGTGTTAAAGCTACTCAACAAGTCTTTGAAACTGCTAATCCTGTATTTATTGATTATGTATATAGAATAGCAGAATGGACAAAAGGTGGTAAAATGAATGAAAAACTATATAATGATTATAAAGATTATCTTATTAATAAACTTGAAGTAGGTAATAATAGTAGTCCTTATCTTGTTTTACCTGTTAGTGTTGTAAATGGAGAATTTGTTAATCCTAAATATATTAAAGAATATGAAACTGGACAAGCAAGAGCTCTTGAAGTTGGTAGAGTAAGTGGAACATTGATTAGTATTAAGACTGATGATGTTGTAGTTAAAAATATATTTGAACCTACTCAAACTGAAATTGATACTTTTGCTAAACTTACTCCTGCACAAAAAGTTGATTGGATTAAAAATAACTTTAGTCAAGATGGAAGTATATTTGAACATATTGAAATAGTTGCTAACGATGAACATAGTAATCGTCGTAATATAAATATTCAATATATTAATTATATACAAGGAGATATTACTAACGATAATGCTCATAGATTATTTGATAGAACTTGGAATCATCCTAATCCTCTTATTAAACTTACTGCTCTTGATTTAGTTAAATATGCTTTTATTGTTGAAGGACATAAATTTAGAACTAGAAATGTTAGTAGACTTATAAGTAATACTCCCCTTAGAGGATTGAGCGATAATGGAATTGCTATTGGAAATATTGCTATGAAAGGTATTAATAATTATGGTTTTATTGATAAAGATAATATTGAAGATATAATTGGATTTATTCGTAAGAATTATAATAGTTTTAATTGTCCTACTTATACATTTAAAAGACTAGGCGAAAATATTAATTATATTCTTAATAAAGATAATATTATAATTATCAATAGTGATGAAAATCTTGAAAATATTGGAATATCTAGAAATGGTGATTATGTTAATGTTATTAGAGTTAATAAGAATTTATATATTAAAGGAACTTATGATGATACATTAGCATATTATCCTATTGATAGACTTGAATCATTTGAAACTTATAATAATATAGAACCTAGTATTATTGCTAATAATAATTCTCATAAACCTCTTGTTGTTTTACTTTATGAAGGACTTACTCAACAAGAAAAAAGAGATAAATTTATAGACGGTATTAAAGATAATATTAATGAAGCTGTAAATAAAGAGTATAAAGAAGTTCCTGAGCTATATAGTAAGTATATATCTAATGAGTATTTTCAACCTTTTATGAATACTCCTTTTGAAAATAATACTATATATGCTATTAATGATAAACTTTATCTTAATATTAATGGTACTGCTGCTGTTAATATGAATAATGATTTAAAACAATATAAAGCTAAGTATCCTAATATTGAAGATAATAAACTTGGTTTATTTATTGAAATTAATCAAAATGAAATAGATAGAGTTGTAAACGGAGGTGATAGATATAGTAGTGTTGATGACCAAACTCCTATTGGTAGATTTGCTAAAAATGCTAGTTTGGTTATTTCACGTGCTGTTCGTCATGGTCAACCTGCTGCTCAAAATGTATTAAATGCTCTTAATAATGCTGAAATTAATTATCTAGATAGTAGTAGTCTTTCTGATAATTCTGAATTTTCATTATCAGTTATTGCTAATTATATAGATGTTGAAGCTAATAATATTCTTAATGATATTAATCGTTTTATTAAGATTGACGGAATTGATAAATCTATTAATGATTCTGATGTTATTGGTAAAGTTCTTAAAGATGAACAACTTCAAAATCGTTTTTTAGATGTTATTCTTAGCGCTAATACATTTAAAAATAAATATAAACTTATTAGTGATATTGATATTGAAACAACCAATATTGATGATAAGACTAAAGAAAATATTAGAAAGATTCAAAAATTAGTTAATCAAATAGATGCTAACACTACTGTTCGTTCTGCTAGAAAGAATTGGTTTGAAAGATGGATTCAATTACGTACTACTAATCCTAATTATATAAGCGGATTAATGAAAGAATTTGATGCTTATGGTGATACTGGATTTATGGATTATTGGATACAAGATATTAGAGCTAATCGTAATTTTGTATTACAGAATATCCTCAAAGATGTAATGGGAACAGTAGAAGAAGGTCGTCTTAACGGTATTAAAGAATCTAATGACTTTAGAAATTATCTTAAAGAACTTAAAACTAGAGCATCTAAAGATGGTAAATCTGTTAGTCTTAATAGTATAATAGATGATAATGGTAGATTAATTCAGCCTAATAACCCTATTTGGGAAGAAAAGATGAAGAAGTATCGAGATGCTGCTATTGAAGCTGAACAAAAATTTGGTACTAATAGTGTTGAACATCTTATTGCTTTATCTAATAAAGCTAAATTTATTGATATGACTACTATTCATCAACTTAAACCTATTACTGTTCAAGATGAAGATGGTAATGATGTTACTATAGAATATTCTAGTTATATAATAAATCTTGAAAGAAGTCTTTTAGGACTTAAGAAAAATGATAATGGTATTCCTAAAGAGTTTGCTGAATATAAACAACTTAATGGTAAAATTAGAGATATTTTAAGTCAAGCAACTGATAATATTACTACACAAAGTCAAGATGAAGAACTTGGACGTATCTATTCTCAAATTGATAGTCTAACTAGTTTATATGATGAAGATGGTAATAAGAAATCTGGATATGATTTACATGTTGCTGAAAGACTTAGAGCATATCAAACTAATATTCGTAAAGTAAAAGAATTATTTTATGATAAACAAGCTAAAGAAGGATTTGATTCTAAACTTAAAGAACAGCTTTCTATAATTAGTAAATATGAAAGTCAACGCGATGCTAATGGAAATCTTCTTGTTAGTATGGAAGAACTTATGAAAGTTCCTGAATATAGAGAAGCTAAAGAATGGATTCGTAAAAATGCTAGATATATTCTTGATATTAAAGATATAGAAGATTTAAATTGGGCGTTTGAAGAACTTAAAGATGCTAATAAAGGAGATAGTGTTCTTAATAATGCTATTAGAGAATTTCAAGCTAAAGATGAATTTAATATTGTTGATGGTCGTAAAATACCAGAAGAACGTGCAGCTCTTATTAAAACTGAAACAGTTAGAAAATATAAATATACTAAAGGTAATGGTATGCCTTATGTTGGTATTATACGTTCTGCTGATGATGAATTAAGAGTTTATCGTGCTGATTTTTATAATTATCTTACAGGTAATAAATCTAAAAGTGAAGAGGAAATTAATGTTGGAGAAGCTATTAATAAAATACTTGAAAAATATTTTGATAATGCTACTAGAACACTTAATACTTCTGATATAAGTCTACAAGATTTAGAACAGCTTGAAACTGGTTTTAATGTTTTCAATGATATAACAAGAGGAGAAAAGAGTACTGATAAACTAAAAGCAAAACAAGTTGCTGAATTTATTGAATCTGAATGTGAAGTTACATATAATTGGAAACAATATGAACTTGATAAAAATAGAGCTTTTGCTAAAGGTAAAAAATATTATGATGCTTGGTTAAAAGTATTTAGTGAACAAGTTGAAGAAGATGGAACTATTACTGAAAGACCTAATCGTACTATCTATGGTATTATTAAACCAAAAGATTTAGATAAATGGACTGATATTGATAGAACTGCTGCAATTAATATTCTTCAAAAAAGAACTAGAGAAACTACTACTCAGTATTATTATATGAAAGAAAAAGAAGTTCTTGATAAATATGGTATTGATAGTGCAGAATATAGACAATGGTATAGAGATAATCATTATTTTGACCCATATACTCGTACTATTAAACCTATTCGTATTTGGACAAGTATGCAAATGATTAAAGATGATGGTAGTGCTGTTGTTGGTAATTATGAACCACGTATTAATCAAATGCATATTACTCCTAAAGAAGAACTTATTAATCCAGAATATAGTAATTTTGTTAATAAGTATAGAGTAGGAACAGGATATGATAATATTAATTATACTAATCTTAATGAATATCAACTTGAACTTATGGATAAAGTAAACGAACTTATGAAAAAGTATTGTTTTACTAATAGTAATAAGAGATATGTTGATATGGGCTATCTTCCATCTTTACCTAAGTCTAAAGAAATGACTGCTAAAGATTATTTTGAACAAGCTATTGGTTTTCTTGGTTGGACAGCTAATGTTCCTAATAATACAGGATGGAGAAACAATGAAGATTTAACTTTTGATAAAGATTATGATATTCCTAATCCTAGATTATCTCAATTAGCTAATAAAGATACTCAGCAACTTCCAACTATTCCTAAGTTTAAAGAACCTAATGAAAGTGAAGAAGATTTTATTAAACGTAAAGCTGAAGCTATTAAAGCTAGAGATGAAATTATAGAGAAGAATAATAAAATACATAATGATATTCTTAATCGTAATTGGGAAGAAGTATTTAATAGTTTCTTAATTGAAAGTAATAGATATAATGCTATTAAAACAGTTAAAAACTTACTTTATACTGCTGACCAAATTATTACTAGTAATACTGCTTATGATATAAATTATAAAGGTAGTGTAACTGAAGATAGAGAAGCTAGTGCTGGTGGAGAAATTGAATATAAGCAAGAAAAACAAACTAGAACTAGTAAACATCTTAGAAGTTTTATTCGTAGACTTGTATTTGAACAATATAAGAATAATAAAGTTCCTAATTTAGTTAAACTTGGTTCTCTTGCTCAGAATATTGCTGGTAGTAAATATATGATGATGAATATTACTGGTGGTATAGCTAACGTTCTTACCGGTTCTAGTAATATATTTATGGAGAGAGCTGCTGGAGAATATATTAATCTTAAAGATTGGGAAAGTGGTAAATCTGAATGGATTAAAGGAACAGTTAGTTATATGACTAATATGTATAGCGAAAACAGTAGTACACTTCAAGATGCTATTATTAAACTTAGTCACGTTGTTGATTTTGATAGAGTAACAGAAGTTAGTACAGCTGAAGGTCTTAAAGAAAACATTCGTAGATTCCGTGGTTTACTATTTAGTCCTCAATCTGTTGGTGAACATTATATGCAGAATGTAATGTTATTTGCTATGCTTAAATCTCATAGACTTGTTGATAATGGTAGAGGCGGTTATGATATAATGAGTAAAGAAATGTATCATCGTAAAGCTGAACAAGATGCTCTTATGTCAGTAATAAATACTCCCCGTGGAGGAGAGAATCAATCCCTTCTTGAACAATTCAATAAGTTTATGGATGATGCTAAAGCTGATAATAAAAAACGTGCTAAATATAATCTTTTTAAAGCTAATCCTATATTTGACTTTGTTAAGACTTATCTTAATGAAGAACAACAAAGAGAATATATAGCTAAACGTAAAGAACTTATTAAAAATGCTGATAGTGAATTTGAAAAACTTCCAGACATTTATAATCAATTTGAACTTAAAGATGGAATCGCTCAAATAAAAACTGATAGTAAACTTACTCTTAAAGAGTATGCTAGATTTATTGATAAAGTTCGTGAAGTTAATAAGAAAGTTCATGGTGTATATGATAAACTTGGTTCTGCTAATCTTGAACAGCATTGGTTTGGTGGTATGATAATGCAATATCATAAACATCTTTATCCGGGTTTTAAGAAACGTTATCGTTGGAATGGTTATTATAATGAAACTCTTGGTACTATTGAAAAAGGTAGTTATACTAGTCTTTATGATTATCTAACTATTCCGTTTAAAGAAAGTAATATAGGAGAAATTAATAATGTAAGTGACGTTCTTAAAGCGTTCCAAACTTATGGTAAGAATTTACTTTCATTTGCTGTCAATTTCAAACTTAATTATGAAATTCTTCCTGAACATGAAAAAGCAAATATTAGACGCAATTTAGGAGATTTACTTTATGTAGGTGCTGCTATAATTGGAGCAATTGCTATTACTGGTATGGGAGGAGATGATGACGAAAGTATTATGTATAACCTTATGCTTTATCATGCTGACCGTCTTGCTTCTGAAGCTGCTTCATTTACTCCATTTGGAGCTTATGCTGAAGGTAAAAAACTATGGTCTAGTCCTTTTGCTATTGGACAAACTATTAATGACTTAATTGGTACTACTGCTATGGCTGCTAGATTCCTTATTGAAGAAGACTTTACTGAGGAATATACTACTGGTAGATATAAAGGTATGAATAAGTTTAAAGTTATGGCTGTTCGTAATATACCTGTTGTTCGTAGTATTAATCGAGTTCTTGATTTACCAAATAATAATAGTTATTATAAACTTGATGAAAATATACTTAGTATTATACCTTATAAAGATATAGCTAAAGATATATTTGAATAAGCTGGACTTGAATCTAGTAAAAAAGAAGGGCTTGCCTATGGTATTTCTACCTAGACAAGCCCTATTTCGTTTAATAATACCTTAATTAAAAGTATCATCATTATTACCAATAATACACATAAGAATAACAAAAAATATAATAGCAACAACAAATAGTTTTCCACTATATTTATCCATAGCTTCGCTATCACTAATATTATTAGCAGAAGCTAATAATTTAACACCGCCGAATATAATTCCAAGAAAAACAAAAAATGCAACCATAATTATAATATATTTAAGTTTAATAATAAGACAAAAATAAACCCCAGTAGTAAGACTAGCTTAACTACCAGGGTTTCAGTCATGCCAAGGACTAATAAGTTTAAGATTAGTAGAACGCTCCGCTTCGCTACGCTCAACTCCCCGTAGAGGATGGAATGAGTTAGTATTCATTCAATCATTATAATTACTATTAGTTATAACTAGATTATCATTACTAGCATAACTATCATTCCATCCTCTACGGGGAGTATAGCGAAGAGTACGAAGTACTCGTAGCGGTTCCAACCTATCCACTATCTTGAACAAAGCCAGCTCTATTAGAGCTAGCTTTAAGTATAACATATAAACCATTAGCATTAACTATAACTATTTCTTCTTTAGACCATTAATAGCCCATTGAAGAACAAATCCAAGACCAGACCAAATTTGGTCTTTAGCTTTTTCAATAGCATATTTCTTACCTATATTAATATCGTAATTTTCAGGTTTAACACAAGAAGAAGATACAGTAGCTTCAAATCCGGTTAAACATGTAAGAACACCAATTGTAGTTTTCTTACCAGCAGTAGTACAAGATTCAGATTTAATAAAATTGTCAATATCTTCGGGAGAAAGTTTATCATCAAATTTTATCTCAAAATAGGTACGTTCAAATATACTTTTAGGACACCAAGATTTATAACCATCGTTATAAGTTACTTCATAACCATCTTTTTCAGATGAAAAAGCAGAAACAATATAATGATTTTTAATTGCTTCTTCTGCTGTCATAGGTACAGCATCAACCATTTTAACTCCAATAAATTTACTCATAATTTTAAATATTTAATCTTCAACTATTATAACTTCACCAGTATTACTACTGTAATCATTTACTTTTTCAATACCAAATATATAACCATCCCATTGTTCAATAAGAACATTAGCGTTTTCATCACAAGTATTAAGAATGTCAATAAGTTCTCGAACTGTCATAGTTTATTCTTTTTCAAGTTTATCAATAATATCTTCAATATATTCACTAGGAAAACTACCTTCCAATCTAGCTAGTTCTTTAAGTTCATGCGATAAAGTTTCTTTATATATAATAGTAGTAGGAAACTTTTTAATACTAGTAGTAACTTCACTTATTTTTCTAATATTTAAAGTAATATAACAACTGGCTTCATTAACAACATTAGTTATACTTTTAACTGCAATTTTACAAGCATCACATTCACTTTTAACAAAACAGTCAATACGTATCATAATACAATAGCATTATTTTTAACAGCTTCTTTAATAGTATTAGGAACTCTAAGTAAAGAGTTTTTAATCATATCAGAAGTAAGACTATCGGAATAAATATAAGTAGAATAAGTTCTCCAATTATCTTTAACAACAACAGAAAATCTATTTGGATTATCAATATTAGTTTGAATATATTCAACTTTAGTATTATGATATTTCCATATCCAAGCAATAGCCTCAGCACATTTAGCACGAGTTATACAATCATGTTTATCAATAAACGCTTCAACATATATATCATTAGTTTGTCTTGTAGGTTCATCACCAGTAAGATAATTAATATCATATCGAAGTTCTTCCCAAGTAACAGAATTAATATAACGTTTATATTCTACATCATCTCTATATATAATACAAGTAGGATATTCAGTAATATTCTTACCGCTAGTAGCCTTAGCAAGTATCATATCTTCAAGAATAATATGGTCAGGAAGATATCTAAATTGACATTGAACATTAGTACCAAATAAAGCAATATCAATAGCTTCTCGCATAGCTTCTGTTTTATCTTTATCAGTACTTCTATAATAAAATTCAATTTTAACCATAATATTTATATAATATAATGAGAATTTATAAAATTGGTTATTTTAAAGCCCTACATTGAATGATAATCAAAGCGTGATAGATTAATCACATTAAATATTAAAATTCAATGTAGGGCAAAAGAAATAGATCTATGACTGTTCTAATATGCTCCTAAGATACTTCCTAATAGAGTAATCACTTTGCACACCACGAAGCACAGACCCGTTACAATAAGCAGTAGGAGCGTCATTAACACCAATACTCCTAGCCTCTTGTCTACCATTATCAGTATATAGATTATGCCTAATAAGATTAAACCTACCGGCAAACTCAGTAAGAGCAAGAGCTTTGTGAAGCCTTTCTTCAAAAAGTTTACTAACATTACAATCAGGTAAATAAAATAGTATTAACTTTTTCATAGATATACTTCATCTCCTTCAACTTTAGCATCACTAAAATGAGTTTTAAAACTTTCAACACTTCTACACCATAAATGGTCAGGATTTCCATATCTATGATATATAATAGCAGGAATCCATTTACCTGTATCTGGATGTTTCATTTTAGTAATATCAACAATTATATATTCATTAGATGTTTTATTATGAATATAAACAGAACCAATCTTAAGATTTAGCAGCTCCGCCTGTTCCTTTTCCAAATCCTTTGTTTCCACGTTCAGTTTCACCAAGTTCTTCAATAGAATTAACTTCTTTCCAAGTAATACGTTGAGCACTATTAATAATTAATTGTGCACATCTATCTTTTCCATTACAATCATAAGGAGGAATAGAAACTTTAGCAAGAATATTAGTCATTGTAGTTCTAACACTATTAAGTTTAAGTCTAGAATTACCTACCATACTATCAGGTAAATGCATATGTTGTCTAAGTTTATCAACTACTTCAACAAGGTCAGATACAGCATGAATTAAATCTCTAGAAGTACGATTCTTAAAAATAATAAGAAGTTCGCCACGATAACCCCAATCAAGAGTACCAGGCGCATTTGGCATATAAAAATCAGATTTAGTGAGATTACTTCTAGGACGAAGAGCCATTTCATTAGGATTACCATCATCATCATTACCAATAGCAAATGCTAAACCAGTATGATATATAAATCTATCTTTAGTATTATCATATTCACAGTGTATAGGATAAATATCCATACAAGCATCACCTTCTTTACCATAAACAGGTAAAATAGGTTGAACATTACAATACTGTTCTACATCTACAACATCTCCACTAAGAAGTTGAATTTCTTTTAGCTTAAATACTTTTATTTCCATATATAATTAAATTAATAAATTAAAGAGCTTCTGCAAGAGCAAAAGCAGTTTCTATTTTTCTTGATTTATCTCCATAACAAATACTATCAAAACGTTTAGTACCTTCAATATTATCTATATTAGAATAATATCCACTAACAGCATTAACAGCTCCCCAAGCAGTACCTAAAATATCTCTTTGACCAGGACCATCAAAATAATAATTATAAGTATCAGAAATAACATTCATTTTTCTACTACTTATTTTACTATCAGATAAAGCTAAACCATTACGATAAGCTATATCTTTAATAGTATGACCTGTATCTTTAAGACGTTGAACTTCATCTTGAGTAAGAATATTTTCTCCAATAAATTGAATTACATCTTCATCAGTAACTTTAATATCAGCAAGCAAATTACAATATTGAGCAAATTCTTCAGATTTAATTTTACTAATACCTAATATTTCTTGTGCAATACTAATTTTGTTATGAACACTAGATGTATGCCTAAAACTAACATAATTACTACTAGAATGAATAGCAGCATTAAGAGTATTTTGACAAACAACTCTAATAGGAGTAAATAAAATCTTAACTCCACCACTACCATCATGAGTATTAGTAAATACTAAATAATTTTCAACAGGATCATCTTTAACAAGAAAATTATTTGGAAGTTTAGCACTTACAAATATTCTTTCTCCATTACCCCAAAAACCAGCAGTTTGCCAAATAGCAGAATTTTTACCAATTGCATCATCAAAGAAATTAAAAGCTTCATTATTTTGAACAATTGTATATTTATTTCTAACTGTTCCTAGAGGAATATTGCAATCAGTACGATAGGTAGCAAAGGCGTTATCACACTTACGATAAATGTCAGTACCAAATACGTGAGCGCCATTTTTCTGTTCTTTAATAATTCTGTCAAGTTCTTCATCTGTACAAGTAAGTTTAATAGGCATTTTACCAACCAATTCACATTTATCTACTTCAAAGTTAAGATTAGCTTTAATCATAACTTCTTTAGCAGTAGAACAATCTGATACATCAATAGCACCAGAATAAGCCCAAGGTTTACCTTTAACTTTATACATTAATTATAAGTTTTAATATATTCAATAATACGTTCAATATCTCTAATAGCTTGACTGTTAGTAACTCCATAGGTATCTATATACCATTTAATTACTTCTCTTACTTTATCTTCTAGTTCCATAATTAACAAGATTAGTAGTGTTGACTCCCCGTAGAGGATTGAAATGCACATCATCCTCCACGGGGAGTATAATTTAGCTATCTAATAATAAGACTAGTATTTTCGACAAACTTAGCAATACTAATATCTCTACCATTGTTAAGAATATTTTTCATAGTAGTTTTATTAACAGAACTACTTCTAGTCATTTCATGTTGATGATTAAAGAAAGTATTAATCAAATCAAAATTAGCTTTATTAGCTAAATCACCGATAGGTTTTTCAATTTCAAATTTAACTTTAATACAATCTAAATCATCAAGAGTAAAATAACCTCCAGTTTCTTCTTTAAGTTTAGCAGATTGCTCAGGATAATTTATAGCAAATTTAGTATTAATATTATCAAGCATAATTTCTCTATTAAATGATTCAATATCATCAGTAATTAAATCATTATCCCAAAGAGTTTTAAAATGGTCTAATACTAAATCAATAAATATTTGATTAAGACTTTCATCTACTTCAACACATTTACTATTTCTAGTATAAAGTTTACTATCAACTAAATCAATACTTCTATTACCAGATTCACCTAAATTACCATAAGTAATAACAGCATCAAGCATAACACTTTTAAGTCTATTAGCGTTATTTTCTTTAGTTTTACGAAGACAAGCTAATCGTTGTTCTTCTTTTTTACAAGATTCAGCATCAAGATTAAGCATTGTATATGCTTTACGATAATTATTAAGTTTTTCTTTAAGATTATCTTGTGTAATAGCAAGACGTTCTTCAAGTTCAGGAGTTAACTCTCCACCATTTTCTTCCAACTCAAGAAATATATCCTCAAGTTCAGCAGTAATATTATAAATACTAGCCATTATCTTTTACGTTTAGGAATTGAATAAGCAGTACGATAATAAGGATTCAAATATCCAAATAAATGAGTATAATCACTAGCTGTCATTTTATCTGTATCAGTTTTATATTTTCTTTCAACTTCAACATATTTATTCCATAGTTTTTTTACTTAAACCAAGATTTCCAACAAATCCACCTTTTTCAAATACAATAACTTCTGTATTTTTAGTAGTTCTAAAACGATTATTAAATCCATAAAAACTTCTTTTCATAACTTTAATATTTAAATTATTAATAATTTACTTCATTTCTTCAAATGCTTTTTGTTCAAGTTCAGGAGTAACATCTTCAAGTTTAACTCCTTTTAAACAGCGACATTCTTTCCAATCAATATGATAATAAGCACTAAGAATTGCTAAATCAGTATTATTAGCATCAACAGACATAATCCAATTATCAGGAGAAATTTCTACTTCAACACAATCAATTATTTGTTTTGGTCTAGGAGTATAACCTTTATCTATGTCAATCCATCTAATGCAACATCTATTAAAATAACGACCTGTAAGAATATTATCTTTATGTTCAAATAACCCACCATTCCAAGTAATACATTTATTATTCTCTTCCCAAATTTTGGTATTAAAACTATAAGTACTAGTAGGCTTTTTACTAAAAGCATATATATCATAAATAGAACCATCAGATTCTTTAAATATAGAACTTTTACGCTTATTCTGATAAAAACTATTTTCACTAATCCGAATCCATTCATCATCTTTAAAAGTAAGAGGAGAAATAATACCCCAATTACAAAGTTTTTGAACAAGATTTATTTCCCAAGGAGCAGAAATACCAGAATTGTCATGAGAAGAAAATACAGCAACAGCTTCAAGAACTTGTTGATATATCCAATCGTCAGGACCACCATCTCCTTTGCCATAACCAGCAAGTTTTAATTCTTTAATAGCATGTTTACAAATATTACTTCGTTCAATAATTTTAGCTAGAGCTTTCTTATTAATAAGAGATTTAGTTTGCTTTTTAATATAACGTTTACTTCTTTTCATATTTTATTTGTTTAAGTATAACAGCATGATAATCAATACCAAGGCAAAGATATTTTACTAATGGGCAATAATTACAAGATTGAATATGTTTATTACTTTCATATTTACATAGAAATGTAACTTTACTATCATCTTGAATTTTAATAGTAGAATAAAGAAATTCTTCACCATCTTTTAGTTCATTAGTAAAATATTCACCTTTATAATCAAGAGCATCAAAATGTTTAAGTTGATTAATATCACTCATTAGAATAAGTTTTAAGATAAAAATAAAATTCATTATCTTTACGAATATATTCTAAATCTTTATAATTATCATAAGCAATAAGAAATTGAATATATTATTCACTTTCCTCAATAATCTCACGAGGAACACGTATTATATAATCTTTGTTTCATTTTCAAAATTTGGTTTTATATAAACAATATTTTTATATTTATAATCAAACTTATTATCTAATTCACATATAAGACAATTTGAAACAAGAGTTCTTATATAATAATCATAAGCAGGATGTCTACGAAATTCATCTAAAGTCATAACCAAGTTCCATTAATTCATCTCTAATCATACTAGCAATAATATAGGCATTTGGATGAGGCTTACCAGTAGTACCATAATAACGTAAATCAAGAATAGCGCGCCATTCAAGAATAGAATATGTATAAACACATCGAGTAGCAGTATCAATAGGAAGAATACCACGAGCATCTTGACGATTCATATTATATTCATCAATAAGAATGTGATATTTATTAAAACTACTTTCACAAGCATCATAATATAAATAAACTTTTTTATGTTCTTCATTTTCAACAATCCATTCGTCAAATATAGGTTCATTATTAAAATGATTAGCTATATCATTACTCATCCAATGAGGTCTACAAATAGTACCATCTTCGTAAACATAACGAGTAGATTTTTCAGCAATATTATTAGGACTAACTCTATTTAATTCACGAGAAGTACTAATTTGAGTATCTACACAAAATGTCCAACGAGCAAAAAGATTATAAGCAGTTTCACAAGAATTAAATTCTTCTTCACTAACTCTATAATTATTAATTTCATTATATAAAACAGGTTCATATTTTTCTATATCTAACATAAAATTACCATTAGTAGAAACATATATATAATCTCTAACAGTAACCCATGAAATATAAGGAGAAGCTTTATAACCATTAAGAATTTCTCCAAAATTTTCATACCATAATTCAATAGGAATCATAGCATATACAGTTTCATGACGAAACATACTCCAATGTTTACTATTAATTAATCTTTTAACAGTAGCTTCATCATTACCTGTTTCTTTTCCATAACAAACTCTAGCACATCTAGCAACATGAGCTTTAGCATCTTCTTGACGCCAAAGTTCAACTTTAGGTTCTATTATTTTCATCTTCTTTATTACTATAAAAATCTTTAATTACATTATCAAATACAGTATAGAAATGTTCTTTAGGCATAATATTAATAGGTTGTATTAAATCAAGTTCTTTAAAAAACTCTTTAAGACCATTATTTTTAATCCATAAAGTATCATAAGTAGAAATTACATAACCTTCTTTATTAACATCACAAGCCACAAAACAAGTTTCATTATCTAATTTATCTATGCATTCTTTACATACAGTAGCATCAGCAATTTGTTTACTATTAGAAAGGTCTTCATCAACATTATCTCCAATAGGAGTATAACCTATAATCTTACCACAACATAAACAAGTTCTAGCAAGACCATTTATACCAAAAATAGAATGTAACTTCATACAATATTATTAATTACAAAACCAAGAACTTTATAAAATAATCCCATAAGAGTAGCATTATTTGTAATAACATATTCATCTTGAGAAATCTTTATTTTCTCACTTTCATGGTTGTTATTACTTTCATTAACTTTTCTGTCTATTCTTATTATAACTCCTCCATATTTTTTAATAGCTTCACATTCATTATCAAATCTAACATCAGCTATTATACAACGTCCCTCTTTATGTATAACACCAAATGCTTTATTAATTGTATAACGAATAAAAGCTTCTTGCCAAAACTTATTTCTAATAACTTCAGTACCATAATATTGAAGAAGGGTACGAATTTTAATACTAACATTATTACCATTTAATGCTAATAAATGAGATAAATTTGTAGGTACTTCATCAATAACATGGTAAGAATCTTTAGTATTTATAGAAACAATTCCAGTTGCAAAATTATAATAATGGGTTTCTTTAATAAGTCTATTATCTAATAAACAACGATTAATACCACATAAATCAGTAATATCATCTTTAAGTTTATCAGCAAAATGAATTATAATTTCACTATTACTAACAATATCTGCTTGATGTTGAACATGCCAACTATCAAAATTAGCTTTGGTAGTACCAACATAAAGGATATAACTAATCATAGAAGCAACAGTATCTTTACCACTTCCTTTAAATCCTTTAATACCAATAAGACTAGGTTTATTAAGATTCATAATAATTTGCTTTTTTTTATCAGCACAAATATAAAAATATAATAGGAATTTACTAGTAAACTTAATGATAAATTTGATGCTGAATGTAATAGTAAGAATTACGCATTTTAAAGCTCACAATGCCACGCAAATTGAATCGTGATAGATTCTTCATTTTGATATATAAAATTCAATGTAGGCAAAAAGAATCATATCTACGAGCGTGTTATGTATCATTTTACATCCAGTCTGAAACAAGAAAACCTAGCACTCGATATGAGTACTAGGTTTAACTTAATCAATATTTATATTATAAATAATACAAAAATCATCACGTTCTTCTACAAATTTAACATTAATATTAAAATCACATTTACTAGCAACAAACTTAGTATATAATCTTTTATCTAGAGTATTAATAATATTACTAGAAAGAAATAACTTAAATCCTGTATTAGCATCTCTAATAAGAGGAACACCACCATTAGAAACTTTATCTTTATATAGAATTACATAAAGTTCATTCTTTTTAGTTATATCATTATATCTAGTAGCAAAATTATAACTTTTAGCATCATAATCAGTAAATAGAATAATAGATTTATAATAATAACTAAAGTAAGATTTAGTTCTATCTAAACTATGATTTTTAATTATATTATAATCAAGTATTTCCATTTAAACAACACTTTTTTATATGAAACGGAACTCTACTAATTCCACTTCTTTCGCCATAATGTATATGAACAGTTTTTCCAATAAATTTTTCTTTATTATATAAAACATCACGTTGAACAGAATGTGGAGAACTTAATCTAGTTTCAAAAGTTTCATTATTAATATCATTTCTACAAAGAAGAATAGGTAAATCTCGCTTCTTTTCTTTATAAATATCAATAATAACAAAATCTCCTTCAGCAGTATCTTTAAACTTTTCCATATAATTAACTCTACGACGACCGTATTGATAATCAGTATCTGGATTACGTAATATAAGACCTTCAAAACCTATATTAATATAATGATTTCTAGCTTCAATAGCTTCATTATCAGTACTAACAATTCTATGAGGAAGAATAATGAGTCGCTCTTTATTATTAAGATGGGTATTAATATCAGCAAATAAAGTAGGTATATGTATATGATATCTATAACAATTTCTATTTGTTTGACTACCTTCCATCATAATATCATAACACCAAAATTGAAGAAGTTTATTTTCAAGACAATTAGGGTCTTTAACAAAATGATTAATTTCATTTATTGAATGACCAGGAAGATAAATTTCACCATCAAGAGCTGCATATCCATCAATCATATCTCTGATAACATTTGTAGGAATAACAGAAAGAAGATAATCTTCAAGATAGCCAAGAGTATGCCAAATAATACCTTCACGACTTTGGAAACGAAGTCTGGTAGGTTTGAACATATCATTTTGAGCATAAGCAGTAATAATACAACGAAGACCATTAATCTTATACTGACCAAGCATATAATCGACTTTTTTCCAAACATTACTGCTATACGTTTTAGCAAGCATTGGAAGTAGAAGACCACTATTTCCATTAATAAGTTCTTTAGGTAGATAAATGTTGATAAAGTTATATAGTTCAAGACTATTTACATCCTCCACGGGGGGTCTATCATTCATATCACATATCTCTACAAGATATTTATAACCTTGTTTAATCTTATCATTATATCTACTTTTAAGTTCTTTATTGCCATCTTTTTGAGTAACAGTATAAATCTCTTTACGAATGTTACCTTTAATAGGACCATAAAAAACAGTGATACTATTAGTATCACTGTCAAATTCTGCCCACCAAACAGTAGGAGAACCATTATTATTTCTACGATAAAGTTTATTCATTGTTTTCACTTATTTTTAAACCACTAAATGCAAAACTAACAGCTTTTCCTCCTAGAAGTTTAGCTTTACGCTGAGCAACCGTTTCCTTTTTAGGCTTAACAGCCTTTGCAACACCGGTGCTAACATCAATGGCGTTATTTGTAAAGATGTCTTTTGCTGTATTAACTCTGCTAGAACTTCTAGTACTTTTCCTTGATTCTTTAGTATAATATCGTACTGGGTTTCTTCTCTCGAAATCAATATTCTTTTCATGTATATTAATAACTTTTTTAATAATATTATTACGATAATCAATATAATCTTGAGCTTTTTCAGGATGTTCTTCTAAAACAAGATATAATTGGTCAAGAATATATTCAATACTAGAAATAGCAATACGATAACCATAATTAATAGTTTGTCTAGGACGAGAACCATCATCATAAATAGTAGTACAATCTAAATCTTTAATAAAATATTCAATTGCGCCATGCGCATTACTTTTATTAATTAGATGATTAATATATCTAATATACATACCATCTAACTTTTCTTCGTATCCTTTTATTATCATAAATCTTCTTTCTTACATTTATAAATAATAATACGAGCAGGTTTACCAATAAGACAATAATTATATTTAAACCATTCAATAACATCAAAAGTAGGATAAGTTTTAGCTACTGTTTCAATAACTGCATAACCTTCTTGATAATTAAAATTACTATGAATAATTCCACCATTATCAGTATCAAGTAAGTTAAACTTTTTGAGATATTGAATATCATCATCAGAAGATAAATTAATTTCTCCATAGCAATAAATATCTTTTTTATCAATATGTCTATTATCTATATCAAGATATTCTAGCTTATCAATATTCTTTTCATCTTCTTTAGTAATAGGACGCATTACGGTATAAGTAATACCAACTAAACTTTTAGTATGGTAAAGTATCACTTTCTTCCGTATTCCAAGTAAATTCAGTTTCTTCTCCATAATTATCTTCTATATATTTAACAACTTGTTGAGTTAATTCATTAATAACATTTATAGAATAACTACTTCTTAATTCAGCAAAATCTTTAACACCAAGTTCTTTAGGAATAATAATAGGTATAATATCATAATCATTCTTAAGAATAATAGCTTCCATAAGACCTGTTCTATCATTATCCATAAGACTAATTAGAAAACCATTTCTAGTGAGTTTACTACGAAGCCAATCATATTCAATTTGACGAAGTTTATAAGTTTCATGCGGAATATTAACAACACCAATATACTTAGTTTCCAGTGTAGACCCCCCGTGGAGGATGGAATGGCTATAATTCTTTATATAACTTTCAAGACTTAATCTATCTTTAGTAGATTTAGTAATAATAATAACATCATATCTATCTAATTCAAGATTAATAACTCCCTCAATAGTATTACTATTTGTAATAAACTTAACTTCAGTTTTCTTATTTCTATTAGGAAAATAGAGTTTAACATTAACTATACCTCTATTATCTTGTCCAAGCACATAACCATAACATAAATCAGTCTTATCTTTATCATAAAAATATTTAGGAATAGGATTAGTAGAACGATTAATATAAAATTGTTCAACAGGATAAACAAAATGAGTATTAAGAAAATTAAGACTAATACCAAATTGTCCCCAATACTTAGCGTCTAAATTATTCCACGGACGAGTAACAAGTTCAATAATAGGTTTATAATTACGTACATTACTAATAGCCCTAGCAATACTACTATCGTTGTTTTCATCTTTGTCTTGTCCATAAATAATATTTCTAAAAGTATAAGCAATATGTTTAAGAACAAATAGAAATTGACTCTTAATAGAAATATCAATTTGCTTATGAACAATCTCAGAGAGAACAGTTGCAGCAGCATCTATACAATCTCCCCACCAATATCCAGCAAAATCTCTTCCTTTAAGTTTATTTCTATTATCATATCTAAAACCAAAACTAGGATGAGTATCTTCACGAAAAGGACTAGATATAAATTCTCCAGTATCTATACAATGTTGAATATCTTCAACATTAATTCCAGTATAGGTACTAAAAATAGTTATTTGACTAACTTTAGAGAAAATATAATCTTTAGTTAAAATAGTATTTCCAATATTTCTTTTCATAATATACTTAATTTTACCTTTATCGTGAACATATAAAAAAAGAGGATTAGGCACTAAATTAGTACCTAATCCTCTTATATACAATTATTTAACTAACTTTAATTTTTAGAATGGCAAATCGCTTGTTGGATTAACAAAAGCACCAGCAGCATCATCTCCACCACCAAAAGGACTGAAACCTGCGTTATCATTAAATCCACCAACAGGATTCATAGGAGAAGCAGGTTGAACACCAGGCATAACATTAACACCAGGCATTGCAACATTAGGTTGTTTAGCTTGTTCAGCAGATTGCTTATAAACTATACTTTCCTTATAAGGGTCAATATGAAGACTAGGAGCAGTTTGTTCTTTATAAAGTTCAATTACTCCATCGTTGATAAATGTAGGAAATCCTAAATCACCAAATGAAGATTTACTTCCAACGACAGCACGCCATTTACCATCATTCTTAATGAATCGAAGAAGTTTCATCCAAATAGTAATAGGCTTACCTTTGGCATCTTTATAAACCGGTTTACCATTATTATTAAGTAACTTAACATAATTCTCAAATACAATTTTATAACCAGCAATAACTTCTTCAGGTTCAACAGGAACATATTGCATGTTTTCATCAAAGTCTTCAAAAGGCAGAGTAAGAGCATCAATTTCTTCTTCTGTTAAATCACGTCCTTTAAGAACAAAAACATTATAAATATGTTTCATAAAACGGAAGATGTTATCAACTTTCCAAGCACTTTTAGCTCCAGGAATAGTTTCAACATTACTTTCAGCAGGAAGAAGACGTTGAGTTACATAACGACGCTCGTTAATATTTTCATGATTACTAGCAAAAGTAAATGTAAGATAAGAAATACTCATACCAGCAAATGAAGGCATACCTTGAACATCATCTTTCAATGTAGCCCAATCAACTTTAACATCTTCAAGATGTCCAATGAATAAACCATTAGCTTTATTACAATCAGTACGTTCATCAAATTTCTTACGAGTTACATCACGTAATTCATTATTAATACCTCTACCTTTACGTTTCTTAGGTGTTTGTACTTCTGCATTAGCAGTTTGTTCAGCACTTGCTGCAACAGCAGCTTCATTCTTAATTTCTTTTTCTGTCGACATAATTAAAGTAATTAAAAGAATTATTAGATAAAATAAAAGCCGCATCATTAGATTTACTAATAATACGGCTCTATATTCAAAATACTATAATATTAGGACGAAGATTTATTATTTCTCAGTCTTTTCGGCTTCACCTTTCTTACTAATACGAATAGGGTCTTCGTCTTTATATTCAGTAAGCAAAGCAATCTTAACAACTACATCTTTATAACCGTTATTAACAACAGCTTCTTGCAAATTGTCAATATCAACAGCGTAAACACGATTCTTAGAAGTAGCTTCTTCATCGGTCATATTAGACTTCAACTGTTTCCATACGCTAGAATCAGTAAAGTTAAGATTTACACCAATACCAGACAAAGAAGAAGTATTAGCACATTTAGAACCTTTAACTTTAGCAACTTCATCACCCTGAATGCAGCTAATCAAAAGTTCTTTTTGTTCATCTTCTGTAATACCTTCACGAGTAAGAACAGCTTTTAACTCTTCATTAGAAGAAGCTAAAGCGCCTTCAAGAGTTTCATTAAAATAAGTATTAACATACTTAATTTTATCGTTCTTAGTCATACGAATACGAGTAGTACAAGGATTACCATTCTTATCAAGTTCGGCAATACCTTTAGCTAAAGCCCAAATATCAAATTCAGCATGAACAGCCATAGCAGCTTCGGGAGAATCAACATCCAAACCTTTTTCTTCACAGAAAGCGACAACTTCGGGTACTTTATTGATAATAGCGTTATCAATATTAGCACAGTTATTAATGAACATTATATATTCACCATGCGCAATGCCGAGAGCTTTAGAAACTTGGGCAGTCATACGGAAACTACCAGGAGTAGAAACAACTACCAATTCAGGTTCTTCACTAACTGCTCTTTGACCAGCATTAACAATACCCATACCAAAACTTAAACCTTTGCTAAAATCTTTCATTTTACTTAAATTTTAAAAGTTAATAATATCAGTTTTACAACTGTTTTGTTTAATAATAAAATCTCTATCTTGTTTATGTTATTGAATTTCAGTAATATCAATAATATCTTCATTACTCAAATCAATTCCTTGCATAGTCTTTAATTCTTCTATACTAAGACAGCCCATAATTAAATCATTAGCAATTTCACGAGCACCATAAACAAATGCTCTATGACTAATCATTATCTTAGGATATTTCTTATAAGTATCTTTTTCAAAACATCCTGCAACAATAGCATCTTTATAAGTAAACTCACCCTCAGCAATAATATCACGTCCACCAATCTTACGATAAAAACGATAACGAGTAATATAATCAATAGGAATAGCAGGTATTCTATAAACAGGAACTTTACCAGTAGAAGCAATTTGTTTAGCTTCAGCAGGATTAGTAGCTATTTCAAACTTACCATTAAGCTGATATTCTTTATATACATTACCATTATAATCTTTATAATATTTAACAGGATAAACATATATATGTTCATGTTCTTTATCTTCTGTATTTTTAGTTTGTGCCTCTTTGGGAGTAAGACACTTAATACAGTCTTGAGGAAGTTTATCTTCATCATAAGCATTAAAGCCATCTGTATATTCGTACAGAGCGCGATAATCATCTATTTTTTCCCAACTCACGCTGCCTTTGACAAGTAATGCCTTAATAATATGGACATCAACACCTGTTTTACCTTGAACTACATGAATATGTTCAATACAAGTAGAAAATGGAAGTCTAAGGTCTTTAGCTCGCATTGCAATAGCAAGACCATCTTCAATAGACTTAATACCACATTTATCACTACGCATAACACGTTTAATAAATAGTTCAAGACCTGCAATTTCAGCTTCACTCATATAATTTAACTGATATGCAGCATTGGTATGTTGAATACCATTGTGTTTTTCAATACCATTATTACTAGTAGTAATAGCAGTATCATTAACTTTAATTTCTTTTTCTTCGTCCATTACATCAAAGAGCGATTTTGATTACACTACAAATGTAACTATTATGTTTATACTAACAAATAATATCATCAAAATTTTGAGCACAAATGTTAGAATTAACATTTTCTATAATCTGATGATTAGGTGATAACTTTTCTTTCTTTAAGGCAGCTTCTTCAATAGTTCCACTTATATAAAGTTTATGTACTTTAAGTTTTGATTGATTACAATTAATACCATTATATCTATATATAAGTTCATCTATTGTATCGCATAATGGTGAGGTTATTATCCATTCGTCTACGCTTGTTTCTAGCTCCGTATTTGAACTATTTTTTATGGATAATACTCTTAATAAGCCATCATTAAAAGCCTTCAAATTCAGCATGGAAATAGCTTTAGATTTGATGATTCTAGGCTTACCTTTTTGGCTTCCGGTCTTATATAAAACTGGAATACCATTAGAATCAACTAGAACTTTATCATCAATCTTATCATGGTAATCACCACATATTTCACCTAATTTATCATTAATATATTTAGTAATAGTTGCAGCATATTCTCCTCTCTTACTAATAATAATAAATTTCTTATCAGGATTATCTTTAACAATCTCGACAATTCTATCTAGTTTACAAACATTATCAGAACATAGAAGAGTACGTTCACGAACAATATTATAGAAAGTCTTAACTCTTTCAGAAAGAACAATAGGATTATAACATTTATCTATTTGTTCACTAAAAGGATTAGTCATATCCATATTATTACTCCATCCATTATACTCAGCTATTTCGGTAATATATTGCATAGCACTACGTCCATCTGGAGTACCACTTCGAGCATATTTAATATTATCAAGATTACCAAATACTTGAATAGTTTGAGTAATATATTCAGTATATTTATCGTAATTATCAATATCTTCTTGATTAATAAATAGAATAGACTCTCTATGTTCCTCTACGGGGAGTAAAGCTCGAACTCCATTAATATTACTAGAATTTATACTATCATTAATAGGAGGAATATTAAGATAAATTGTACTTAATTTGGCAGAATCAATAATATCTTTAGTTATAATCATAAGTTTAAATCTAGCATAATTAAACGCAATATTAACATAAAGATTCCATTCATTAACTCCAACAACAATAGAAACATCATAATTATAATTATATTTACTATTAATATAAGTATAAGTAAGAATATTAATAGTATCTATATTTATATTATTATTTTTAAGAGCATCAACAATTTCAGTTCTTTCCTTCCAAACACCTACAACAATAAGTATTTTAATATTAGGATTCTTATTACGCATAAGAACTATAATTCTACTTATAATTTCAGTATATTGAAGAGGTTGAACACAATGTATAGTTCCAACACCTTTATATTGTTTAGAACCCCATTTATTAATAAGTTTATTATAAGATTCTTCTAATACATTTTTCATTCAAAATCATCTTCATTAAAAATAGGATTATACATACCACTATATTTTTTAATTTTACTTTTGCCTTTTCCTTTAGGAGAAATTTTAAGTTTAATAGGATTAATAATCTTCATAGCTTCTTGATAATAAAATTTAAAATTAATATCACGTAAAGAAATATCTTTATCATCAAGTGTATTAATAACTGTAACTACAGAACCGGCAGCCATTCTATTACGAGAACCATTATCGTTATGAACTTTTTCAATTATATATCCATTATTAGAAACATAAAATCGAATATATCTTTGACAAACAATTCTAATAACTTGTCCATTTTCAATTTTAGTTTCTTCAACATGAAATTGCTTACCAACATTTTGAGTTAAACAAAAATCAAGAATATTAGTAGCTTCTTGAAGAGTATCCATTACAGGTTTGTTCTTTAGAAAATAGTTTTCAATAGCTTGAGCAACAATAGGCATAGAATAACCTTTAGTTAAATCTAAAGAATACATCATAGGATTAAGAGCACCTTTAGATTCAAGTTTAAGTTTATGTACACCATTTTTAATAACTCTAAACTGACTAAGATAATTATTTACATCTCTGCTAATTAGACAATTATAATAATCTGTATCAAACTTAAGTTTAGTAATATTTTCCCAAGTATCTTTAATACGATTATAAATGTCAATATCTCGTTTATAAAGTTTAATAACAATACCATCAGTATTAGCACTTAATACATGAATATTATTTATTTCTAACTCTTCTACTAACATTAACATCATTAACTGTCCATTAATAGTAGTTTTAAGTACAGCAAGTCTATCATAAAGATTACCAGCTTCAAATCCAAGTTTACCATAAACAGAATTAATAACAATCTTAAGAACCAAAGCTAAAGTATCTCTATCAATTCCATCTACAATATCTTCATTACTATGCTTAACTTCAACTCGCTTATTTTTAAGCCATTCAATAAGATTACAGAAAGCATTAGTATCAAGATGAGCTGGAGCTACTTTATGAGCAGCAATAATACTAGGATACATACTATTAATATCAGCATGAATATAAACATAATCGTTATCATTAACAAGGATATCGTGTTGACCCCCCGTAGAGGATAGATATAGTTCTCTACCACTACTCCATAATTCAACAGGATTATCTTGACTATGTAAACCTCCAGTAGCAACAGTATAAGTTACATTTCCAATTTTAACTTCTTTACTAAACGCATCTTTATTAACTCTATAAATAGTAGTTTTAAGACATTCATCAAGAAAATCTTGCATAGGTTTAGTTTTAAATTTAATAAAAGGAAAAATAACTTTTTTAAAACTCATAGCAGTTCTTTCAGTTTTCTTACCTTTCCATTGTCCAGGAGCAAGACCACTAAATTTACTATAAAACTTCTCAAAAAGAATATCAGCAGTTTTACTACGACTAGAATTAAGAACGTCTACATCATAAGCTCTACTAATAGCATATCTGGATTTAATTTCTTCAGGATAAAGACGAACAATTTCACAAACTATAAAAACATCATTAAGATTATAATGCATCATAGGTTCAATATATTCATCAAGAATAAATCTATCCCACTTATCAACAAACTTATTAAGTTGTTGAACAGTCATCCCCTTAAGATTAGGAATACTATTATATAGTTCAGCTTCTTTTTCATTGATATTAGGAAGTTCATATTCTAGAAGTTCATACCATTGAAGATTAATAGAAGTTTGCTTAAGACCTTTAGGAACATATTTACGTTCTCCTGTTTTCTTATCTATAACAGAACTTGCCTTGTTAAGAGCAAATATTCTCATTACATCAATACCAGTAAATGGTAGTTTATATTTTCTAAGACTAGTAAGATAAAAATCATTTTTAAATCTATCTTTATCATTTTGACTATTAATTATAGTTTTACTTGTTTCATATAACTTAGTAATAAGTTCTTTCGTACTATTCGTACGCATATAAAAACTAAGTAAAGCAGCAACCATAAGATTATCATAATTAAAACTATTAAATCCATACAAATCAGTACGAATAATATTTCCATTAGAATCTTTATATAGTCTAGTCTTATTAATATAATCTATTATAGTAAGTAATTGACTGTCATCTTTATTTGTAATATAAAAACTATACTTTTCAACAGTTTTAAGACGAGCTTTAATCTGTTCAACAGATAGTTTTTGAACTAAAGGTATAGCTTTTCCATCATCTCCAACACAATCTTTAAAAACTTTAAGATAGCTGTTAATACTAACAAAAGTTATAGAAAAGAAATTTCTTAGAACTTCAACATCATAACCTATACAATTAATCATTTATATTCCAATACCATAATTATTTCTATTTTTAGTAACCCAAATAACATCATCAACAAAACGTTGTTTAAAAGTATGATAAAGATTTTCATCTTTATATTTAACAAAAGGAGAATAATTAACAAGTACATATTTACCGCCAGTAGCCATAAATCTAGGAAGTGGATTATTACTAATACTTCTCCATGCTTCACCAAATATAAATAGATATTTATAATTAAGTTTAGCTAATTCTTTCCATAAAATTTTACGACAATTATTAACAGCAGCATTATATGTATCATAATTATTAGAACAAGAACATTTAACACTATAAGTCATATATACATCTTCAGTGTTATTGCGTCCAGAATATTCATCATAAAGATTACCAACATCAATAAATAATTGATTATTATATTCTTTATCGCTTTTAGGAAATAGGAAAACAATATCTCCATGAATACTTCCTCTACCACCAATTATATAACTACCAGTATTAAATATACGATTAGGACAATTTATACAATCAATATATTCATCAACTGTTTTATTTGCCATAACATAATACTAATTGATTACTAGCACGAGAACAAGCAACATATAATCTACGAAGCATTTCATCCCTATTAGTATAAGGATTTCCATACTTATCATAAATCATATCATTAATATCTACAAAAACATTTTTATAAGTAGAACCTTGTGCTCTATGAGAAGTAATTGCAAAACCATAATCTAGATCTCTACTAAATATAATCTTACCATTACTATTCGTAATATTAGCAGCAAGAAGATATTTACGTTTAAAATCAAAATATTGTTTCCATTTACTTCCACGTTCAGAACTACTAGCTTGTTTAGAATCATTAATAAGTTCTGTCAATTTCTTATAATACATTTGAAATGTATAATTATCGTGATGATTAATAACAAATAAAGGTTGAGTTATTTCACCACCATGAATAGCTTGAAATTTAACTAGAAATCCTTTAAACTCATAAGTGTTATCGACAGTATCAATAATATCTTTAATAATATATTCTTCACTATTGTTAATAATAATATCATTAAAAGCATTAACTATTGTAACATAACTCATTATTAAGTCATTACTAGTAATTAAACTTTTATCAGCATCTTTAATAATTGAATGTCTAACATAATTATTCCATGTAGCAACACGATTATTAGTATAAGCTATAATACGATACATATCTATATCTTTAGTATAAGCTTCATCATTAAAACAAGTATCAATTATTTCAGAAAATTCAGCTTGACCACAAACATAATACCCTTCAATTTTTTCATTATATTCTTGTTTATTTTTAGATATATAATCAAGAAACTTCCAAGTATTCTTATTTTCTATATCTTCTCGAAGAAGTTTAAGAAGTTTACCAATAGGATTATTATTTCCTTGTCTAACAACTTCTTTAAGATAATAAGTATTACTAGATATAAGAAATGCTTGACTTGTCTTTTCATTAACAGGCGGAAGCTGACTTGAATCACCAAGCATAATAATTTTAATTTGAAGCTTTTTACATCTATTACTAATATACTTAACAAGTTTAGCATTTAACATAGAAGCCTCATCAATTATTAATACTTTAAGTCTATCAAGTTTATCTTTACCTTTAGGATTAAAAGCAGGATTTTCCGGGTCAAAGTTTTCAATATTAACATCAAGTCTAAAGCCAAATACAGATTGTATTGTATTAACTTCTTTATTGCCAATAGAACTACTAAGAACTCTACAAGCTTTATGAGTAGGAGCAGCACAGCCTATAACGCTATTAGACCATTTACAATTATCAATAACATATTTAATAACAAAAGTTTTACCAGTACCGCCAGCGCCACAAAGAGCATTAATAAACTTTTTATCATCCCAAGGCTGTGCAAGAAACTCAATAAGTTTATGCACAGCAATTTCTTGGTCTTTAGTAAAAGTAATATTATTGTCTTTCTTAGGAGTATTAGCTATTTCTAGTTTACTAATCATTCCAATTCATTATTTATATCAATAAGATTATTTTTAACTTTATCTTCATATTCTTTCCATTCTTGAAAAGCTAAAATAGTAGATTCACTATCACCACGATTATAACATGTAGTAATATGAAACAGTTCCTTAGCAAAAGGCATTTTAACAATTTTACCTTTAGCTATAAGTCCAGCAGCAAAAGGAATATAAAATCTAGTATCAACAGTTTTTCTATTTTCACTATCTCTTATAATTTTTATTCTATGATTATATTTATCTAGTCTTCTAGCATAAATAACTTTCTTTCCTTTAGTTCTGTAACTTTCACCAGTTATGCTATATAATTTACCATTATATTCTACTTTATAAGTATTATCAACATATCTAATAATTCCTTCACATTTAGCAACTATAATAACATATTTATTTATTTGTTCTTTCTCTTTGGATTTACCTACAACTCCAAATGAGAATTTAAAACTAACCATAACATACTATTTTCTTTTAATAGTACGTATACGTTTACTTACAGCACGAGAAATACCTTCAATAGTATTTTCGTCTTTATTTTTATTATAAATAGCTACTTTTCTAGCAGCCTTTTTAGCAGCCTTTTTAGCAGCTTTCTTAGCAGCTATTTCTTCATCACGTTCTTTTTGCTGTTGAATAATATCAATAACAATAAGATGATATCCACAATAATGAGTTAGAAAATCAATCTTACCATTAGTACCATTACCAAGAATACCGTTTTTAGCAATCTTGATAACTTTATCAACAATATTAATATCAATAATAGAACCAACTTTACTTAGTTGGCGAACAACAGAAACTTCATCATACTTTCCCATAAGTACTTTACATTTTTAAAGATTAATAATAGTATATTTAGTAAATAGATAAATTATCACAATAACAATATCTCTTAAAATAGCAGAATTAATTTCTTCAATACCATTTCTGCCAGTATGAATATTATAATCAGCAACAGCATGAATGATAAGTATAATAAAACATACAAAGATAAGCAATATAATATCAATATTTGTACTCATAATAAAATTATTAATATCAATAACATTTATATCAGTAGTGCCACTACGCTACGCTCCGTGGCGTTCCCCCGTAGAGGATGGAATTGAGTTATTTTTCACTATCAACATTATTAAACTTATTACTAATAATACGAAGAATATAATCAACTTTTTCAAGTTTAATCATAGCAAATTCTAACTCACCACTTAATTCATCTATTCTTTTATGAGCGCTATAAAGTTTAATAGAAAGAATTATACATACAACTATAATAATTCCTAAAATAAAGGAAATAACATTAACAGTATCAATATCATTCATAAAAATAATTATAAAGACTACGAATAACTTCAAATCTAGTATCAGTAATATTATAGATTCTAAATGCTTTAGCAACAAAATCAAAATCACCATATTTAAATAAAGCATCTATATAATCTTTAATATCACTAAGCCAAATAATAGCACTAACAGAATATTTCTCACTATCTTCATTAGTAATATACTGTCCAATACCTTTAGCAATTGTATTAGCAGTTACATCATTAATCATAAATTTATCTGTAAACCAATTATCTTTTATATATTGTTTATCAGTATATTTATTACGAAAAGCAGCAGATAGTTTATTACATAAATCAATATAAGACTTAGCAGCAGTTTTATTATTATGATTAACAAATTGAACATCTTTAACCTTAAGAGTTAAATCCATACCGCATTTAATAACACGAAGTTTAATTTGTTTTTTAGCTTCATCAATATATAAAACTATACCAAGTTCATCTTTCCAATATCCACTAGATAATATAACTATATCATAAAGTTTAACTTTAAGTCCAGTTACAATAGTTCCATCAGCTTGTTTATAAGAAATATAATTCATAGTAAAACTGTATTAAAATTTTAATTTAACATTTATTAGCTAGTTCTTTTGCCCTATATTGAACGCAATATGATTCTTGACGAATTAATCATATTATATATAAAAATTTAATAGAGGACAAAAGAACTATATCTACGAAGATATAACAGGCAATAATACCTAATTGTCTTGCTCCGAATCATTACTTTGTGAAATATTTTTATCACCACGTTTAAGACGTTCTTTAAGTATATGTTCAGAAACAGAACCAAGTTTACATTCACTAACATTATAACTAACACCTTTAGCATGAGTTACAGCATATACAATAGGATAATCAATATATTTATTATTACCTACTGTACGTTCAACTTTAGTAACTGAAACATTAGTTATAATACCAATACAAACACCAAGTTTAGTTTGATTATGATATTGATATGTATATTCCATATACACAACTTGACCTTTTTCAAACTTAGCTTGTTCTTCAATGTATCTATCTAATAGACCATTAAAAATAATTTCATCAAAATTATCCATTTTAATTATATGTTTAAAGTTAATAATATACATACTAAAAAGCCTAGCAATATCTTCACAGACAAAGCTAGGCACAAATAACATATGAGTTTACACAACCACTATTATTACTAATTTCACAATTAATAATAACTAAAATATTAACACCGAATACTTAACCAAAAAGTATTATATGACTAAAACATAACACACTTGGACTATAATAATTATCAATAGCACTATCTTCACAGACCATGCTATTAGCACAATTTTAACCAGATTAAAACGGATAAATATTATAGTTTCGGAGTTCAATTCCTCCATCATCAGCAAGTGAAATAATACTACTATCTTCACAGACCATAGTATCTAAAATGGGATTATTAATTATTTTGTAGCAATTCGTTCTTTTTCTCTACGTTTAAGTTCTTCTATAAGTTCATTTTCAGTAAAGTGTTTAAGTTTATTTTCATTATCTGTAGTAGGAATAAGCATCTTACTTATTTCAATTGATTCTTCTTCAGAAGTTTTAATAAGATGTTCAGCAATATTATGATTAATAAGAGATTGCGTATCAACAATATCAACAATAATATTTTTAAAACTTTGAGGAAGAACAGCAATAACATTTTTAAGTTCATCCTTAGATTTAATTACGCTATCCCAACGTCTTACTAACCAATCTATTTGAAAATTATCAAGAGCATATTCAACAACACTTTCTCTAGTATTACCAAAAGATTCAACATGATGTTTTTCTCTATAAACAAAACTAAATAAATTAATAGCTAGAGCATATTCTTTACTAGATAAACCTTTACCTTTAATAGCTTCACTAAAATCAGCTAATTCTTTACAATATTCACAACTCTTTGATAAATCAGCTTCGTTACGTAATTCAGACATAATACAACTTGCAAAAATTTCATTATAATTCATAATACAAACATTTAATTAATCGTAATAACCAAAAATATCATTTTCAGGATCAACAGCAGGAGTATCATCAACTGTTGGTTCCCAAGCAATGTCATCATAATCTTGACTTAGACATTCTGCATGAATTTCAACACCTTCAACATTATTATTGAAACTTGTATCATCTTCAACAAAATAAATATCAGTTTTTTCCATAATAATATATTTAAAATAAACTCCGAGTAGAGGATGATTATCATCAATGTATTTAACTCTAAACAAACAAATATAAAACCCTGTAACAAAATGGATAAAAATGAATAGCAAATGAAGACTAGCTTTAACTAATTCAACAACACTATCATCCTCCACGGGGAGTCTATACTATAAACTTAGTTAATCAGGAGATTTAGCTTTATTAAGTTCAGCTTCTGTATCAATCATACTATTAATAACCTTTTGATTATCAGTAGCTACATCAGCATGAGCTTTAACAAGAGCATTAATAAATAAATCTTCTGTATATCTATATTCTCTACGAAGACCACCATCAGCAGTAACTCTAAACTTATTCCATAGAAAATCAACATAAGCACTTTTAGAGTTATTAATCCTACTATCGTCTTCTAAAGTATGAAGAATATTAAGAGAAGTATGACGTCTAAAAGCAGCATTAAACTTAACAATATAAACTACATCAAGAATATGCTGAGGAACATTAATTCCAACAGGAACACCACGCTTATCAGTCTTAGCATCTTTAAAATCATTATCTTCTTGACTGACAGTAACAGTTTGTTCACCATCCTTTCTAACTTTAACTTTCTTCTTTTTCTTAGGTTTATCAGACTTAGATTGAATAGTTTCAGTACTAATAACAGCATTTTCTTGTTTATCTTCTTCTGGAACAACAAGTCTACCTTCTTGTTTAGCTTCTTCTAAACTTTCAGCCATAGTCTTTTTTCTAGGCTTTTGTGGAATACCAGTAGTAACATTATCAAAATTTACCATAACACTTATAAGTTTAAGATTAATATTATTATCAGTAGCAATATTATTCTACTGACTAACGCAACAAATATAACGATTAAATTTAATACTCCAAATATATTATAATTTATTTATATTATAATTCTAACTAATACTGAATCGCTGCATTAAAATAACTAAAACAGTTATAGCAATAGAATTTAAATGAGAAAGAATATAATCAACATCATAAATATAACGAATATAATAAACATAATCAACATCAAGAGTATAAAGAGTATAGAGAACATAATCAATATCAGTATTAGCAATATTAGTTTGATTAATATTAATATTACTATTAAGACTAGGTTTAATAGTCATTATAATACTAATACTACTAGTAGAGCTATTATTAGCTAGAACTAATGCTATTGATTAGTATGACTAGAAGTCTTATTAAACTTGACAATACTGTTGAGGCTAAACTTGAAGATATTAATATGACTAATCATGATGATTACACTAATGTTCATGATAGAACTAATACTAATAATCATAAAGATGATGATAATGATAATAGAGATGATAATAGATAGAAATCTATTAAAGACGGAGATAAGATAGATTTTATCTAATAGATTGGGTCTATTAGAGATGGAAGATGTGATAGATAATATCTATGAGAGGGAGATAATGAGAATGAAAGGAGATAATGAGAATGAAAGGGAGATTAAGCGATAGGTTTAGATAGATTTGGAATAGGAGGTTGAGGAAGATATTTAGTATTATAATTAGCATCAAATTTTATTTATAATCACTTTCATGCTCACATTGATCACACTATTACATTCTCCACATTCAATATCATCCGCAATATCACTAGTCACCTCTAGCCATCAATAGCAAAATCAAGTTAATCAGTCATAGTCACCTCTAGCCATCAATAGCAAAATCAGTCATGAATAGTATCAATATGACCAAGTTTAGTTATAGTCACCAATAGCAAAATCAGGCTCAATATGACCATAATCACCATCAAATTCATCATAATTTTCATGTTCAATATGACCTTCATGTCCAATACTAGCTCTACCTAGTTCAATATGACCAGTATTAGCAGTATCAATACTAGCTGAATTAGTAGTGTAGACCCCCCGTAGAGGATGGATATGATTAGCATTAGCTCGACTAGTATTAGCAAGTCTAGCAAAATCATCAAGACTATCAAGACCAATAGCACTAATTCGAGAAACTTGTGTAGCAAGTTTCGAAGTATGACTAACATGACTAATAATATCTATAACAAAATCATCAATAATAACTACATCAAGATTATCAAAATTAGTATTAATATTATCAAGATTATCAAGGTTAGTAATACCAGCTTGGTTTGAACAAGTCAAACCAAGCTGGATAGAACATGAGCAACAGTCTATTACACATACACGCACGTGTGTACATTAGAGTACAAGTCGTATATATATTATATATATAATATATATAGACTTCTTACGGTTAGGATGATAGATATTAATACAAGCTATGTTGTTTATTTTTACTAGCAGCAATATCATCTTATTCAGTAGGAGATTCTCCACGAACGTTACCTTCATCTAGAGCATCATTAATATCCTTAGCGATACCTGCAAGTTTTAATACAATAAGATTACGATTATTATCTACAGCTCTATATAGTTTATTAATATCAGTTGAGTTCCCATTTGAACTAATATTAGTAGCAACAAGAGGAACATAATGTTCATCAAGAAAAAGTTTAGTAAGTTCAACAGAAGTAGTAGAATTGTTATCTTCTACTTCAATAGTAGTAATAATACGTTTAACTTTCATAAGCAAGATTATTAGAATTAGTCTTATCAGACAATACAGCAAGATTTGTATGAATAAGACTTATCAGACTGTTAAGTTCGTTTGCTGCAATCTATTTAATGTTGATTATGAGCATTACTATGTTGTTTACTAGCAGTAGCACCAACAAAATTATTGTTGATAGCATTAACGCTACCAACCCGAAGGTCAGTAGCGTAATGTTGATTAATACGGCATATTGTCATCATCGCTAATACTAGCAGCAACAAAACTAGCTGCTTTAGCTTTGGCGTCACGTTTAGCCGCAATAGCTGCACGAGCATCTTCCATAAGCTGTTTGATAAGCCCATTATAAGCACCAACAGTGACAGCATCATTAGGTTGCTCGATACCTATAATATGATATACATAACGGTCGTAATCTACAATATTGTAAAGATTATCTTTACGTGTAAACGGATTACGTTCTTGTACACCAGCAGCAACAAACTGACAAAGTATGCTAATATTAACACCAGTTAAATACATACTAGCAAAACCAGCCTCAGCAGCTTCGGCAATATAGTTCACGAATCGACCGTAGAACTTGTCTTTGCGCATCACTAGCAATACCTGATTAAACGGTGTTTGTACAGCGCCAAGCATACCCATTCTATGAGTACCATCAGGCATACTTTGAGCACCTTTAACAGGATTACTAATAGTAACAAATGCATTAAGGTAAGATTTGCCATTTGCAGCAGTTCGTTCTTGACAGTCAATATTAGTAATAGTAGTATTAACTACATGACTATGACCATCAGTACAAATAGACTTGACAATAGCTTCAATAGTCTGAACTTGTTCAGTCTTTGCAGCTTGTTCAACACTTGTAGCTTGTTCAACTACATTAACATTCTCAGGAGCAACAGCAGCACCTTGTGCAGCTTGAGCTAAATCTTTTACGTCTGGCATGACTATTAAGTTTTTAATTATGCTAATCAGTAGCATTACTGGCAATTGTTCTTCAACTGCAAAGTATTTAATGTTGATAATGAGCAGCATTAACTAGTAGAGATTAATCTCTACTAAGATAACTAACAATAGCCGATAGTATACCAAATACAATGGCAGTAAACATTTCACCATCTGTTGGCTCTACTTTCAATACTAATATTATAGATGGAATCATCAATATGATAGCTAATAGTAATAACATTTTGTTTGTTTTCATAATTGTTTGTATTAATAGTTAGTAATGTAATGAGATGAATAATCTCAAAATATTTAATGTTGATAATGAGCAGCATTATCATTTCTTCTATCACTTTTAGGCGGGGGTAGTCAATCAAGTTTAACATGACCGGGGGTTATACTTACTAGCCTCACTAACATATTAATATATACTATCCTCACCATTACAATTACTATCCTCACCATTACAATTACTTTTATCATCATTATCACTTTTACCAAAACATTAATATATACTATCACCATCGTTGTAACCATTACTTCATTATTACCATTTTCATTAATCGTATTAGAATTTTCATCACTATTATCTTCACTAAAAATATTAATATGCACTATTTTCATTAACGTCATTAACAGTTTCATTATTATCATTATTACAATCGTTATTACTATTTCTAACAGTCCTATCTTCTCCTAGAACTTGACGGGATATCCAAGACTAGTTTAATCACCCACCTATTTATATTCACTAACTACATCAACATATTGATAAACTCTATTTCTATCATTATAATTATCATATTCAAGTTTACTTTTATATTTATATAGTCTTCTACGGGTATTAAATGTTAAAATTAGTTTTTCTCTTGGTAGATTCATTTAAACTATTACATTTGCTGAAAACAATTAAGTTATGGGAAAAAATAAAAGTGAAACTAAGCCTAAATACACTAGAGAATTTCATAGTGGAGATAGGAATAAAAAAGAAATTAAGATTCAAAGTAAACTTAAACTTGGAAGTACAGGTCTTGATTGTATTATTAAAACTAGATAAATTAGTATTATGATTAAAGTTGAAAGTAAATTTAAAGATTTTGGTATTAATATACCTACTGAATTAAGTGAAATAACAAGTGAAGCACTTGAAGCTGTTCTTAGTAATGTAGTAGTTGCTAAACATTATTGTATTGTAGCTCTTTGCCAAAATGAAAGTTTATTTGGTGTTATTAATAATAAAGTATCTACTGTTGAGGTTATACCAATTATTGCTAAGATTAGTGATGAAGATTCTAAACTTATTGGTATGAACAAAATGGATAAGATTATAATTGACCGTTCTACTCTTGAACGTGGTTATCATCTTTATCTTAAACATAATGTTCTTAGTCCTCAATTTATTAATAAGTTTATTACTAATGATACTGAATTAACTCGTTCTATTACTGTTGGTACTTTTGGACAAAAACAAGGATATAATAAAGGACAGAAAGTTTGGTTCTTAGAATTTAAAGTTATTGCTATTAATGATTTAAAAGCTGCTATTAATTCTGAATCTGGTAATTCTAATCCTTTTATTTATTCTACTAAAGATTAATTAGCTGCCATATTAAATTCTAAATATCGAACTCCTTTTAGAACTACTCATTGTATAACTTAAATTATAGGTACTTGTGTTCTTGTTTATAGTAGTAAACTAAAAGGAGTTCTTAAACTTTCAACTATGGATTTTAAAACTAATTCTAATTTTAATATAGCTAATACTAGTTCACACGAAGAATTTGATAATAATTATATTCTTATCTATAAAGATATGAATAATATTCTAGATGATATTGGTTTACAAGGAGATGAAAGAATACTTTGTAAATCTATTATTGAGAATCTTGAAAAAGAAGCTAGTATTAATATACGAAAAGATAAATGTGTTGCTATTCCTCATATTGGTACTATTCAAAAGAATTGGTATCGTTCCAAACTTATTAGTCATTATAAAGATTTTAAAGAAGCTAGAAAAACTATGACTAGAGAAGAGTATAAAGAATATACTGCGAAAGTTATGGAAGAAGAAAAGCAAAAACATTATGAAGAAGAAGAAAAGATTACTAATGAACGTAAGTTTAAAAAGAAACTTCTTCCTAAATGGATTAAACTAAGTAAAAAACACGGTATTGCTTATGCTAATCTTTGGGCATATGCTATGAGTAAACTTGAAATTATTGAATTTGATGAAGAAGTAGAAGAAATATATGAACGGTTTGGAATTGGATTGGATGCTGACCATAGATGAAACTGGTATGCCAAAAGCTCCTACACTTAAACAACTTCTTGATAGAGATGTTAGTCTTCTTTATACTAGAGATAAATCTCCTAATAAAGATATGTATATTAAAGAAGTTGGTGTTATTTATTATCTTGGCGACCCTAAAGGTCCTTGTTTACAAGAAGGTCTTAGTGAAAAAGAAGCTCTTAAAAAGGCTATTGAAAACTTTGATTTACCTAAGAATTATCAACCTGATATTCTTGTTTGGAAATTAATTAAAAGATATTATAATCAAAAAGCTGGAGCTGGTATGGAAGCTGTTCTTAACATTAAACGTGGTATTCATAATGTTGCTTTAGCTGCTAACAAACTAAATGAGCTATTAAATAATAAGTTATCTGATGGTGCAAGTCTTGAAGATGTTCCTACTGTTATTGGATATATGAAACAGATTAATGACTTAGCTAATCAATTTCCAAATACGATTAAAGCTCTTAATATTGCTGAGGAAAATCTTCTATATGAACAAGAGAATGCTGTTGGTAGAGGAGGTACAGAAGTTATTTCTAGTATGATTGAAGAATAAGCTAATGCTGACTCACTCCATTCCTCTACGGGGAGTATAGCGTAGGCACGCAGTGCTGAAGCGTACCCAAGCTAGTGTTGAACTTAATAATATTAATATGATTAAATTTAAGGATATAAATTATAATAGAAATAGTTATTTTAATGAATCTATTGAAAAATTTATTTCTAGAATTTCTTTTGATAATGAAGAATGGAAATATTATAATAATCATATTTTAGTTTCTACTAAAGGTAGAATTATAGGTTTAAATATAATTAATAAAATCTATTTTATTAAAGGTCAATATATTAAATCTAATGGTTATTTATGTGTTAATATAGATGGTATTAAAATTATTAATAAATTTGAATCTATAACTAAAGCTGCGAAATTTGTTAATGTTAGTATTAGTTCTATAAGTGCTGCTTTAACAGGTAAAAGTAAAACTTGTAAAAATTTTATTTGGAAATATGATGCAATTGAAAGATAATAGATATAATAATATTAGGTTAATATTTAATGAAGCTCAACATAGTTATGCAGATACTTTAAATAATAGCTATATTAGTACAACTCAAATACTCCATCAATATCAACCTAAATTCGATAAGAACTATTGGTTAAGAAAGAAGTCTAAAGAGTTAGGAATAAGTGAGAAGAAACTAGAGGAACAATGGTCTACTATTACTAAAGAAGCATGTGAACGTGGAACTAATACTCATAACGGTCTTGAAGATGGAGTTAAAGGCGCATCTATGTTTCAACAAGCTATTAATTATCTTGATAAAAGAGAAAATGGTGTAATGGTTACTATTGCTGATATTCCTAATTTTGGTGCTAGTTATAAACTTCTTAATCTTAATGATTTTATTGAAATTACAGGTAATAGATATCCTCTTATATATGATGCTTTTAAAATGTACACTGAAAAAGGCTATAAGATTTATAGTGAAATTGGTATGTTTCTTATAGATTGGTTAATCAGTGGTACTATTGATATTCTTCTTGTTAATGAGGATACTAATTGTGCTGTTGTAGGAGATTGGAAAACTAATCGTGGTGGATTAAAATTTAGTAGTGGTTATTATAAAAAAGATAAGACAGTTAAACCTGCACAACAAACTAATAATTGGGTTGAGAAAGATGAACGACTTTTAGCTCCTCTTAATCATCTTCCTAATTGTAATGGTGCTATATATAATTTACAACTTAGTATGTATGCTTTTGCTGTTGAATATATACTTGGTTTAACTATTAAAGGTATTTGGTTATGTCATATTGATAGTGATTTTGAACTTAATGAATATGGTATGCCAAAAAGATTTTCTGACGGTCTTTATCATATTAAAGAAAATCCTGTTGAAACTACTAAGTTCTTTACAATGAATTATTTACGTGATGATATTAGTAAAGTTCTTAAAGATAGAGAATTACAGATTAAAGCTATTGGTGTTCAAACTCAATTTAAACTTGCTATATGAAACTAAATAGAGATAATTTAGTTGGAGTAATTATTGGATTTATAGTTTTAGTTATATTTGCTATTTGTTTATCTAGTGGATGTGCTAAACGTATTACTCCTGTTCCTGAAATTAGATATGTGCCTGTTACTGATTCTACTGCTGTTAATGAATTAGTTCTTACTAAAGAGTTACTTCGTAGAACTCAAGATTCTCTTAATTCTTATAAGTCTGATACTACTATTAGTGCTGATTATTTTATTGCTAAATATAAGCTTGAACGTATCAGATATTATAATGATATTGCTAGTAAAGGAAATAATATTAAATTTCTTAGAGGTTGGATTAATAGAGTTCTTAATGAATAATAAGCTATGTATATAATTAAACATGAAGGTAATATTAGATTAGTTGCTAACTGTTGTAAAAATAATAGAGAAATTAGTTTTATAAATTATAAAGTACAAATTAAAGTTCTATTATTTTGGGCTACTATTAAAAGTTTTAATGAAGACGATTATGCCGATGCTTGTGATTGTTTTCGTTATTGTACTAATCCTTATAAATATTAAATTATGGCTAACTTTGGAGATGCTTTTAAAAAACTTTCTATTAAAGAAGGTGGATATGTAAATGATAAAGATGATGCTGGTGGAGAAACTTATAGAGGTATAAGTCGTAAGTATAATCCTACTTGGCAAGGTTGGAATATGATTGACCAATATAAGAAACATTATACTGTTGGTAGTAAAGAATTTAAGTCTAAACTTGATAATAATATTCAACTTCAAAAACTTGTTTGGTCTAAATATAAAATTGGTTATTGGGATGTATTTGAACTTGATGATTTTAATAGTCAAAGAGTTGCAGAACAATTATTCGATACAAATGTAAATTGTGGTCAAACTGCTACTATTAAGATGGCTCAAAGAGTTTTAGGTCTTAAAGAAACAGGTAGATGGACGCTTGATTTACTTAACAAACTTATTGAAATAAAAGATTAACTTAATACTGTATAGAATCATGAAGAAGATATTAATAGCAATATTAGTAATAGTGATTATTAATTTATGTGCAACTTTATATTTATCAATAAGTCGTTTTAGTGTAGAAGCCAATTCATATAACAGAAGTGACACTGCTATTAATCGTACTCGGATTGATTCTATACAGTTAGTTATAATTGAAAGAGAAAGTGTAGTTTATAAACTTAAAGAACATGAAAAAGATATTGATGATAAAGTTATTAGTCTTAGTGATAGTGCTTCTTGGGAGTTATTCAAGAAGTTGGTGTCAGAGTGAGATTAATAATGTAGTGCATCCTCCACGGGGAGTCAATACTACTGACACAGTTGTTTCTGTTCCTATTAGTATGATTAAAGTTGCTAATGCTAAAATTATTAAAAGTAAACTTTATAAAGATATAATTGAAGAACAAGATAGTATTATTAGTCTTCAAAAACTTAAATATAATACTATCAATAATGAGATTAAAATTCTTCAATGTAATCTTGATAATACTAATAAAGTTAATGATAATTTAAATAAATCTATTGAACGTATTAAACGTAATAATAGATATTTGGTAGGCGGTGGTGCTGTATGCGCTATCGCTTTTGTTGTTTGTTTACTTGTTAAATAAAATATTATGGCTGATGGTAAATATCCATTTTTAGAATATATTGAAGAACCTGATAAAGAGAAAAATTATAAAAAAGCTAGTGATTGCGGATGGTATGACCCTCATAATAATTTTCTAATTGGAGATAGTGGTGGCTTTCTTTTAAATATTAGACCTGGTAAGTTTATTAATACTGAATTATTTAATGAACCTGCTAGAGCATATCAAGCCACAGGTAAATATACTCAATTTAAAGTTGATAGTATTCCTCATAGACAATTTAGACGTAGAGAATGTGATAGAAGACGTAATGGATTTAGTGCTCCTTGTTGGCAAAATCCAGATGGAAGTATTGAAGATATTTGGATAACAGGTGCTCATTATAATTTTCTTAATTATACTCGAATGGAGCGTACAGATGAATCATCTGTTATTATTACTAATCATGGAGCTACTGCTAAAAAGATTTATAGTTTTCCTAGTTTTATTGATGCTCAGTTTTGGACTTTTCAAATTATAGAATTTTGTAGACGTAATGGTTTACATCTTATTATTGATAAAACTAGACGTGGAGGTTTTTCTTATATTATGGCTTCTGATAGTTCTAACGAAGTTAATCTATCTAAACATAAAGTTGTTATTCATGTTGCAGCCGATAATAAATATTTAACTAAACAAGGAGGTTTAAGTGATTTTGCTGTTAATAACTTAAAGTTCTATGAAGAAAAAACTCCATTTAAAAGAGGTATATTTAGTCTAACCGCTGATAGTTTTAAACTTGGTTATCGTATGAAAAACGGAGTTGAAGCTGATGATAGTTGGTCTAGTTCTCTTTTAAGTGTTAGTGCTAATAATAATCCAGACTGTGCTATTGGTAAAGATGCTGTTACTATTAAAGTTGAAGAGTTATCTACAATGCAGAACTTTGATGACTTTATGAATGTAACTGAACCTACAATGACTGTTGGTACTCGTACTACTGGTACTCTTATGGCTTGGGGAACTGCTACTGCTGCTAATATGCAAATATTTGAACAAAACTTTTATAATCCTAGAGCATTTAATTTTATGCCATTTGAAAATGTTTGGGATAATGATGCTCGTAATGAAGTTTGTGGATTCTTTAAATCTTATGCTTGGGGACTTGAAGGTGAAATAGACGGAGTTAAAGGATTTGATGAAGATGGAAATAGTAATTTAAGAATAGGTCTTAAACTTGCTGCACGAGAAAGAATTAAAAAGAAAGAAACTGCTAAAACTTTTTCAGAATATCTTAATTATCTTGGTCAACGTGCTTTATTTCCTGCTGAATCATTTAGTAGTGCTAGTGAAAATATATTTAGTAGTGAAGCTCTAAATAAGTTTGAAGATAAACTTAGAGTAGATAATAGTTATAAATTTTATACTGACGGAGAATTATTTGAAGATGGTCTTAAGAAAATTTATTTTAAATCTAATGCTCGTATAAAAATTGAAAATCCTGATGCTAAAATTTATGATTATATTCAAGGTGTTCCTAGACGCGGTAATGAAGATCCTCATGGTTGTATAAGAGTTTGGTTTGCTCCTGAATATGAAGAAACTTATATTGATGATAGACTTGTAAGAGCTATTCTTCCTGGAACTTATGTTGCAATTTATGACCCTGTTGGTATTGATAAAGATAAGAAAGAAATTACTGATAGACATTCTCATAATAGTATGTTTGTTGTTGAAATGCCTAGAGAACGTAATGGATTTAAACCTAAATTATGTGCTGCATATTACGGACGTACTGAAAGACTTGAAGAAGCTGATGAAAAGTTTTATAGATTATGTAAATGGTATAATTGTATTGGTACTGGTTTAGTAGAAATAAATCGTGGTGAAACTGTTTCTAATTTTCGTAAATGGAAAGCTACTAAATATTTAGGTCATGAACCTTTATTTGTTTGGGATGCTACTATTAAAGAAAAAGTTAGTACTAGTTATGGTTATAGTATTGGTAGTGGTCCTAAAAAACTTGATGGTCTTAGACTTCTTAAAGAGTTCTTATATGAAGTTATTGGTAAGAATGAATTTGGAGAAGATATATACGTTTTTGAAAGATTTCTTGATTATCAAACTATTCTTGAACTTAAAAAGTTTAATGCAGATGGTAACTTTGACCGTATATCTAGTCTTATACTTTTAGGTATATATTGGAAGTCAATAGATATTAAAGGTAAGAGAGAACTTGCTAATCGTAAAAAAGTTACTGAAGATAATAATAAAACAGATATTTTTAATAGAAATTGGTTTTGAAATTAAATAAGTAAATATATGTATAATTTTGGTAGAGTTGATTTTCCTAATCAACATGTTAGCTATACTGAAAAACAAAAAGTTGAATGGTATGCTAAATGCTGTGATTATGTTATAGAAGCTGGTATTGCTTGTAAAGCAGATTTTGATGTAGAAGAAAAATTTAATATTCTTCTTGGTAATATTCCAAGAATATATTATAAGAAAACTCTTAATCCTTATAATGAGCAAGATGAAAATCTAACTCGTTTTCCTGCTACTATGCGTAATTACGATATGATGAAAGGCATTATTCGTAGATATATTGGTGAATATATTAAGAATCCACATGATTTTATTGTTGGTGCTAATAATCCTGAAGTTGTATTTGCTAGAGATGCAGAACTTGGTAGACAAATTATGTTACTTGCTGAACAAGCTGTAGCTAAAAGAATACAAGAAAGTTATATACAGTTTGTTAATGAAGGTAATAATCCTGAGGAATTTAATGCTGAACAAGCTATAGATATTGAGGCTTTTATTAAAGAATTTAATGAAAACTTTATTGATGATATAAGTGCACAAGGTCAAGATTTAATTAATGTTATTGATGACCTTACTGATGCATTTACTATATATGCTAGAGCTTATTTTGAATTTGTTACTTTTGGAGCTTGTTATACTTATAGAGATGTTGTAGGAAGTCAATTAATTAAACGAGTTGTTAGTGTTAGAGATGCTTTTCCAGTTCATAATGATAGTATGTTTGCTGAGGATTATGATATGTTTGCTGAGCGTCGTATGCTTACTAGACAACAAATTATAGATGAGTTTTATGAATATCTTTCTGAAAAGGAACGAGAAGCACTTGATACTTATTATCAATATAGCACTACTAGTTCTAGCGATAAAGCTCTTCTAAATTGGGATAAATATATGCACTACTTTGGTAATGTATGTGCTAAATTTAATAAAGACGATTTACAACATATTAAGGATACTAATATAATGGCTCGTGATGCAAATAACGGTCTATTTGAAGTATGGCATGCTGTTTGGAGAGGTGAAATAAAAGAAGGAATACTTACTTATAATGATGGAGCATTTGTTACAACAAGAATTGTTGATGAAACTTATCAGCTTAACCCTGCTGGTGGTGATATTAGTATTGAATGGGTGTGGCGACCTCAAGTCTATGAAAGCGTTAGGATTGGTTCTCGTGCTACAAGCATATATCCTTATAAGGCTCGTCCTATTGCTTATAATAGAAATGGCAAACTTCCTTATAATGGTATTGCAGAACTTCTTCCAGGTTTTGGAAGATTTAGTATTGTAGATACAGTTCTTCCTTATCAAGTATTTCGTAATATAGTTGCTTATCATAGAGAAATGGCAATTGCTAAAAATAAGATGAATGTACTTATGATTGCTAAATCTCTTCTTGGTAAGAAACCTGCTGATACCATATATCGTATGGCAGCTGATGGAGTTCTTTACATTGATGATGAAGATGATTCTAGTATTGTTAAAGCACAAAATGTTCGATATCTTGAAAGTCGTATGAATAATTATATTACTGAACTTGGACAACTTATTCAAGAGATTGAACAGACTGCTAAGATGGAATGCGATATGACTCCTCAACGTTATGGAGAGATTGCTAATAGTGCTGGTAAAGGAGTAACAGATGAAGCTGTTATTCGTGGAAGTATGGGTTCTGTTATTATCGAATTTATATTTGATAAAATGAGAGAACGAGATTATCAAGCTGAAATGGATTATACTAAACTTGCTTGGATTGATGGTCTTAATACTTCTTATAAAACTAAAGATGGTGATATTAGATATTTAAATCTTGATGTTAATAATCATATTTTTGCTAATTATATTGTTACTTGTAAAACTTCTGTTAAAGAACGTGAGAAACTTGAACAATATAAACAATTTGCATTTAGTGCTGCTCAAAACGGTAATATGGATATGGCTAATGCTGCTATACGTGGAGATAATGTTGCTCAAATTAGTAAACTTATTGATAAATATCAAAATATTCAAAGAGAGCATGAGCTCGATATTGAACGTGTTTCTCAACAAACAGAACAACTTCGTCAACAATTTGAACTTGCTAAAATTGATAGAAAAGCTGAACAAGATAGAGAAACTATTAGAATTGAAAAGTATCTTGATGGACAAATAGAAGCTATGAAAGCTAACGCTAATATCATGAGTTTTGATAATAGTCTTAGTGAATCTGAAAAGAATCAAGCCGAAGAACGTATGGAAAATGCTAGACTTAATATTGAACGTACTAAACTTGGATTAGATGTTCAAAAGACTGCTGTTGAAGCTAGTCTTAAAGAAAAAGAATTAGCTGTAAAAGTCAAAGAAAGTAATGATAAAGTAAAGATTGCAAAGACGAATAAAAATCGTTATGATGTTAAAAGTAAATAGTTGACTGTAATTCTAAATTTTGTTTATAATAGGGCTGGACTTGCTTGTGAAAGTAGGTTCAGCCCATTTTCTTTTTTATTTACATCATATAAACGATTTCCAGCTCATTCTAAGCATTTTATCTATTCCGTGATGAATTAATCATCTCAATAAAATTTGATTATTGTAGGGCTTGTCTGAAAGCGACAGCAGTATTTATTAGACCTAAATAGGTACGATTAGCAATAGTAAAAATCATTAGAAATTATCTTAATGGTGAACACATTTTAACAATATAAGTAAAACTCATATTATTAATAAGATTTATATTTGTGATATAGTAATTAATTAAAAACAAAGAATTATGCCTAGTTTTGATAGTTTTGGTTTTAACGGTGAAACATCTAATGTTGATGTAAAACCTAATGACGACGTTACTGACCTTGATACAGGTAAAACAGGACGGTTAGATACTAATGGTAATGCTGTTGATGATATTACCGGAAATGGTAATGGAGATGGCAATAATGGTGATGCTAATAAAGATAAACAAACTTCATCCTCTACGGGGGGTCAAACCAAGGATACTAAAAATCCTGATGATGCTAATGCTAATGAGCATGATTTAGAAGAAGGTACTGTTATCGAAGATGGAGATAATAAATATACTGTTGATAAAGACGGTAATCTTATTGACGATAAAGGTAATATCTTTAAAGCTAAAAATGAAGTTGCTGCTTATCTTAAAGAATTTGAAGTAGAAAATACTAGTAATGAAGATAAAATTGATGTTAAATCAATTCAAGAACTTGTAGGTGTTTCTGTTACTTCAGAAGATGGCAAACCAGTTACTTTTGATAATACTCCTCAAGGAGTTGCAAGTTATGTTCAATCCGTTCTTGATTTAAAACGTGATGAATTTGCTAAAGCTGGAGTTAATAAATTATTTGAAGATTATCCTGTTGTTAGTGATTTTCTTAATTATTATGTTGCAAATGGTAATTCATTTGAAGGCTTTGGTGAACTTAGAGATAGAAGCGGTATTGAAGTCGATGAAAATAATGTGAGCCAACAAGAAGCTATTGTTCGTGAAGCGTTTAAGGAATTTAATCGTCGTGGTAATGTTGATAAGTATATTCAATATTTGAAAGATAGTAATGAACTTTTCAATGTTGCTAAAGAAGAACTTGAAGCTCTTCAGAAAGCTGATAACGATGTACGTGAAGCTAATGCTAAAGAGGCTTTACGAGTTAAAGCAGAAGAAGAAAAACAACTTGTAGAATTTTGGAATGGTGTTAAAGAATGTATTGATAAACGACAAATTGCCGGTTATCGTATTCCTGAAACTGTTATTATTGAACGTAATGGAAAACAAATTTCTACAACTCCAGAAGATTTCTTTAATTATGTTTATCAAGTTGATGATAAAGGACTTTCTCGTTATGAAAATGATTTAATGAAGTTATCTCCTGCTGAAAGACGCGATGAAGAACTGCTTAAAGCTTGGCTTAAATATACAGGTAAAGGTTATGATAGTTTGATAGAAATGGCTGTTTCTGATAAAGAAGCTAAAAAGTTGAAACTTACTGCAAGTCAACGTAAATCTACAAGAGGAGCTATTAAAATAACTAAACCTGATAGTAAAAATGACGTTCTAAAAGATGAACGTTTTGGTTATTAATTTAATAGTAAATTTGTAGATGAAAACATTACGTGTTATTGGACAAACTCGTTATGAAGATAGAGGTTATTCTAATGAAGAATCAATTGCTTATCTTCAATTACAGAAGCCGGAAGAAATTAATAGTTTTCTGACTTATAATTATGGTATGGATAGCGACCGTTTTCCTTTAAGTTTTATTACTGAAGGGCAAGGTAGCCGAGGTATTAAAGATATTGCTACTGTACAGTGGACTTGGAAGACTATGGGTCGTATGAAGTTTACTGACTTTGTAACTTATTTTAATACTGCTGTTACTAAACCTGGTCTTAATGGTTCTGAATTTGAAGTTCATTTCTCTACTCACTGGTTTATTGAACAACATGGTCTTACTGCTCCTGATGGTATTACTCAAGTTCGTATTCAGAAAGATTTAGGAGAATCTGCTTATGGTTATGGTTATCTTTTGAAACTTACTTCTCCTAATCCTGATGCTTATGTTGACCCTCAATGGTTGACTAAAGGTATGTATTGGGCTATGAGTGCTCCTACTGTTTCTGAATCTTATTCTAAAGGTAACAGAAGTAATACTATGGGTCCTGCTGGTATGACTTCTCAACTTGAGTTTTATCGTTACTCTAAAGAAATAGCTGGTAATCTTGCTAATGTTATTACTCAATATCAATTCCAAAATGATAATGGCGGTACTTCTAATCTTTGGATTAACGAAGAAATGCGCCAGTTCAACTTGCACATGAGAGTAATGAACGAAGAGCGGTTGTGGAAAGCTGAATATAATCGTTTACCTGATGGTACAATTCCTTTGAAAGACCATGATAATGGTAAACCTATTTATCGTACTGCTGGTATGTTAGAAATTTGTCGTGAATCTAATTATGATACTTATGGTGAAGTTCTAACACTTAATAAACTTGAACGTACAATTGGTGATGTTCTTGACCGTGATACTCAAGATGGTGATAAGAAAATTGTTCTTATGGGTGGTAAAGGATTTATTCGTGACTTTGAAATGGCTATTAGAACTGATGCTAAAGAAAACGGATTTATCACTCCTCTTGGTGAAAAGATGATTCAAGATAATGGAGAAGGTCTTTCTTATGGACGTTACTTTAATAAGTATAAAACTCCAGATGGTTATATCATTACAGTTGTACATAATGCTTATTTCGATAAGGGTACTGATGCTGAAGCTGCTAAGCAAAATGGTATGATTCATCCTACTACTGGTTTGCCTATTACTTCTCATCAAGCTGCTTTAATTGATATGAGTAATTATAAAGGTAATCAGAATGTTCGTATTGTACGTCAAAAAGGACAGGCTTATAAAGCTAAAGTTATTGAAGGTATGACCGATATTCCTGCTTGCTGGGGATTGCCTAATACTAATCATGCAGCTACCGAAATTGATATGGCTCGTTATGAAGTTAAAGGTTCTATTGGTTTGCAAGTAGATAATACTACTAAGATGTTCTTGTTAAAATGTGTATTATAATCATTTAAAAGAAACTATTTAAGATATGGATTTTAATAAAGTAGGCGAAGCTAATAAAGCAGGAGAAAATGCTTCTGCTGCTTCTAATGAAAATACAGTTAAACAGGTTATACCCCCCGTAGAGGATGGAGATGATAATAGACCTAACAATACAGTAGGATTTAGAGATGAAAGTCTTGATGAACCTTATACTGAAAAACGAACTATTACTATTAATTTAGTTACTAATTATTCATTATATCGTAGAGCTAATGATAAAACATTATCTAAACGAATGGATAAAATTGGTAGTTGTGTTCGTAGTTCTCGTACTCTTTCTTCTAATAAAAGCGAGATTGAATCTTATTTTCCTGCTTTGATTGGTCTTGCTCCTAATAACGAAAACTTTATTTCAAGGGTTAAGGCTTATCTTAATAACATTAGTGTTGCTGTTGATGAATTAGGTAAGACTTTTGATATTTCTTTCTTTTGGAATCGTAAACGAGATTATCTTCGTTTTAGAGCTGAAGAAGAAGCTATTGAAACTGCCTATTTAAATAGTGACCGTAAAGGAGTTAAAGAACTTCGAGAAGCTCTTGAGTCTAAGATTACTAAACTTAATCTTCTTGAAAGTGAAAAATATAAATATGGTTATCCTGTTGTTCTTGATGATTATCTAATTTATCGCCATTGTTTATTGTATAAAGATGTAGCTAAAGATATTGCTCTTATTAATTCTGACCCATCTATTAGATTCTATTTTAAAGATGACCAAAGAGAAGCTGAGCGTCTTGCTAAACATCGTCAGGAAATTAATGCTGCTAAGAGTAACTACGTTAAACTTCTCACGAATAGTGATTTGTTTGATGCTGTATTTATTCAATACTGTGTTGCTAACAATATTAATATTCCTAATGGCATGTCTATGGATATGGTTGATAAGCAATCGCATCTTGATAAATTTAGTATAAACGAACCTGTTAAGTTTAATAAACTTTGTAATGATAAAGATATTACTATTAAGTCTTTAATTGAGGTTCTTGTTTCTCGTGGAGAATTTATCAGAGCAATTCATAATCAGAATATTACTACTCCTGATGGTGAATTTATCGGTGCTAATGTTAAGGAAGCTGTTGTATGGTTTAAGAATCCTGCTAATAGTGCTCTTGTTAGTGCTTATAAAAACAAACTTAAAAACATTTGATTATGAACATTGGGGAGATGCACGTGACGTTCAGAGAACTAGCACAGCAGATGGGTATGCAGACCGTCCGTGCTATTCTCATGGAAGATATAGATATTTGTCTTAATACTGCTATAATTGAGAAAGCTAGAAATGTGATAGTAGAAAACGTTGGACCAGTTCCTTATAATGATAAGGTTGCTCGACAAAATGCTTCTATTAGTCCTGTAAATGCTCTTAGAACTTTATATACAGCGGGTACTGTTAACGGCGGACAAATTACAGGTAATGGAACAGAAGTTGACCCTTATAAAATTACTATTCCTAGCGACGGTATTATGCTATATACAGGCTTTCAAGTTAGTTATAATAATAAGACAATTTATGATTGCAGAATTATTGAGGCTGAAGATTTAGGTCAGACGCTAAGAGATTTTTGTAATCGTGCTGCGAAAGATGCTCCGATAGTTACTGTATTTGGAGATGAATCTGCTATTGAAGCTAATATATACACTGGACGTAATAATACAGTTAAACCTGAATTAGTTAAATATCTTTATATTAAGGAACCTGCTAAAGTTCTATTTGATGAAGATAATGAAAGTAATTGGGTTAATTGTGATTTACCTCCATATTTACATAGTGAAATAGTTATGCGTGCAGTACAGATTTATCTTGCCAGTATTGGTGCTACTTCTAGTGGAGCTGATAAACAAAGTTAAACTTTAAATTAAATTAGTTATGCGACAGTTTTTGTTAGCGGGCAATGTCGCTTATGGAGCAAGTTTACCTCTTGCTGCTGGAGCGGTTGCTTTTACTTATCTTGCTAATGGCAAGGAAACAATTGACGCTAACGGTACTAAGATTACTGACAAATTTTACATTAATCTTGGTCGTGAAGCAAATGGTCCTGTAGTTCTTCCTGCTTATAAGAAACATCTTACTTTTGTTAAAGGTGTTTATCAGGTTGCTACTACTTTCTCTGCTAATCTTACTATTGGCGATGTTAATGCTTATTCTGATTATTCTATAATGATTGTGAAGAAAGGATTAAAGTTCAATGAACGTAATCGCTGGACAGCTACTATTCATACAGGTCTTAATCCGACTGCAAATGATGTAGCGCAGAAATTAGCTAATCAGATTAATAACAATACTATTGGTCATGGTATTAAAGCAACAGTTGCTGATGCTAAAATTACTTTAACTGCTGAGTCTAAAGGTATTGATTATGAAATTCTTGGAGCTGATGAATTAGTTGGTATTAGTGTTACAGTTACAGCTACTGGTTTTCCTGCATATGGAGATGCAGCTTATATTACTGATTTGGCTAATAAAGCTGCTGCTGATGCTGGTATCGAATATACTTATCGAGATACTTATACTGAACTGTATCCTACATATCCGCTTAATCCTTTGAAACAACCTGATAGTGCAGATGCTGGATATACTATCTTTACTCTTCGTTTTGCTGTTCCACGTGAAATGAAAACTAGAGATGAAGTTGTTCATCAGATTGTACAAATAGCATTCCCAACTGGAGCTAATGCTATTACAACTGTTGAAACTATCCTTAAAGCTATTGCCACTGAAGAAAAAGCATAACCTGTTACCCGACTTGATTAGGTAAATATTTAGGTAATATTAATCAAATAGGGGCTATTGGTATTGGCATTACTGTTAATACTGATAGTCCCTATTTTTTATTTTATAAAGATGGAGTTAATACAAAATGCTTTTGAACAAGGTCTTGTTCCAGGTATTGTTATTGTAATTTATCTTATAGTTAATAAGATAATAGATAGTAAAAAGAAAGATCCTTTAGCTGATATTACTAAACTTCTTAATATAGTTACCAAAGATATTATAGATAAAGATAGAGAGAAATCTAAAGCTGTCATATCTATTGCTATGGTTAATGCTGCTTCTAAATGTGCAAAGTTTGTTGCTTTTACTATCATTACTAATAATGTTTATGCTAATCGTGACCAAATTGAATATAATGCTAGACACTTAGTTAATAGTGTTTATTATGATACTTATTCTAAATTAAATATGTATCGTGGAGATGAAGATTATCTTAGTCATTATATGAAAGATGAATGGAAAGAAGATGTTTATAGTGATATTATTAATATAATATATAATAAGCATCTTGATTCTAACCAACGTATATTAGCATTTAATAAACGTATTGATATTAGAGTTAATGATTATACTACATATATTATTAATAAGGCTTTTAAATAAGATGATATTATGATAGGTGGTTATATTAATAATCCAAAACAGCTATCTAAAGAGATGCAATTGCGTATTGCAGCTATGGCTGAAAAACAAGCGAGAATAGCAGAATTAGGCTTTCCATTGGACGAAAAAAATTGGTGCAAGTTAACACAAGGACAAATTTTAATTCAAGCTCTAGAAGCCTTAGAATTGCTTTCTGACGAAGAACAAAAATCAATTATTAATTCATATAATAACTTGATGGTAGAATGAGTGAACAAATAGATGATAATTATGTTAATGGTGTCTATGTAAAAGCTAGTGGAACTGAACAAGTTGAGATTACTCCTCAATATGTTTATATGACAGTTCCAAGTAAATTTGTTTGTACTTATCACAAACTATTAGTTCTTATGGCACAATATGGAGTTGATATGCTTAATGATTGTTCTGCTACTTGTAAAGGTAATAATAAAAATATTATTACTTGTTGGAATATGTTCCAATCTGCAATGGCTGCATATCAACTTGGTCAAAATAAACTTGCTGAAACACTTCTTAAATATATTAAAGGACAACTTAATATTATTTATGAAGGTAGTGAACAAGTTCAGTATAGTGGTTCTATTACTCTTCCTGTTGATGAAGAAGGAAAAATTCATGCTATAGTTAGTTGTGGAGATGCTCCTAAGTTTTATGTTGACCCTGAAACTGGTGAACTTTGGGAACAAAGAGAAGAAGGTAAAGAATATAATGAAACTTATAGTCTTAGTAATGTTGATTATAATAATGAATAACATGAATGTATTCCATCCTCTACGGGGAGTCTACACTAAGAATTTAGTAAACTTAAAGAATATATGGAAACAATAGAAAAAGAACTTGGTAAAGTTAGTCTTACTTGTAATGGTCAATGGAGTCCTGATAGACCTTACGATAGACTATGTATAGTTCATGATGGTTTCTATGCTAGCTATATTTCTCGTAAAGCTACTCCTGCTGGTATTCCATTATCTAATGAAGAATATTGGCAACCTATTGCTAAACTTCGAGAAGATTTAGTTATTGATTATGAAACCTTTAAGAAAGAAATACTTGAACTTATTGCTGTTGTTCAAAGAGGGCTTAAAGCTGCTAGAATTGTAGTATCTACAATGGAAGATAGAGATGCTCTTACTTGGGAACAAATTGGAGTAGGTTGTGAAGTTTATGTTATTGAAACTAAAAAGAGTTATATACTTGATGAAATAACTCCTGTTAATAATGCTAAGAAATGGCATCTTGAGGCTGATTCTGAAATTGGTTCTAAATTTGTAGAATCTTTTAGTGGTATGTTTCCAAGAGCAATTGCAGAACGTGCTGTTGCTGATGAATTTGGTATTAATATACAAGATAATTATCTTCGTCGTAACGTAGTAGTTAATTATATGGCACAAGTACTTAAACAGTATTTTGAAGATAATGCTGTTCAAATACTTGAAGGTCAGATTACTCCTGATATGCTTAGTGAATCTGTTAAACAAATGTTTACTGCTTCTCAAATTATTAATGCTGCTGATGAAGAAGATTTAATCGTTGTTGATAATCTACTTAAATTTGCAGATAAAGACTATAATGTAAATGATTATAGCGGAAAGGCTCGTAAATATCTTCGTAAGAATATGATTAGTGGTGTTAATACTCTTACTCAAGATATGATTAACGAGCCTAATACTATTTATATACTTCAATATGATTATTGTTTAGCTGGACAAACTATTGAACTTCCAGATGATAGTATAATTCTTTGGAGAGGTGGTAGATTATATGATGGAGCTGTTAAACTAAATAAATGTAGACTTCTTAGTAATTATCGTCAAGAAGATATGTTTGATAAAGAAACTATATCTTTAGATGGTGATTGGGCTAAAGGTCAAATACTTTATCATCCTCTTGATTTAGGCGAAGATAATAAACAAGTTGAAATTACAGGTTGGGGTGGTTCTTATACTAATGATTTTTATTGGTTTTGGGATGGAGAAAAATGGGTAAGTATGGGTTTTGATTTATCTGTTTATCTTACTCGTGCTGAATTTGAAGCTTTCTTAGAGAAGTTAAGAGAAGAAATGGAAAAGTTCTATGCTTGGCTTCTTGAAGAACTTAGAAAAATTAATGAACATCTTGAACTTCATGACCAACAGATAAGTAATCTCCAACAAGAAGTTTCTAATATTAATACTAGAATAGATAATCTTATTACTGAATATAACGCTAAATTTACTGATATTTATAATAAGATTGGAGATTTAAATAGTAGTATAGAAGGTAGTATTAATAATCTAGAACAATATATTAATAATAAGATTGAAGAGATTCTTAATAAGATAGACCAAAGTGGTGGTAACATAAGTAATGAGTATAAACAATATTTTGAAGATAATTATGTTTCTATGTTTAAGAACATGATTAAAGCTGGTACTAATATTACTTTTGTTGAAAACTCTGATGGTACTATTACTATTAATGCTACAGGTGGTGGTTCTGGCGGCGGTGGATTAACCGAACAAGAAGTAAGAGATATTGTTAATTCTATGCTTAATAATTATTATACTAAGTCTGAAATTAATGATATTATTGCTGGTATTGAAGGCGGTGGAGGAAGTGGTGGAGATGGCACTCATAATGTTATGTCTACTACTCAACTCGGTGAAGCTAGAACAGGTAAATATCTTACTATGAGTAAGTTTGCTAATAGTGAAACTAAACCTAGCAGACTTGATGTTGATTTTAATACTCTTTATACAGATATTAAAAATAAATTAGTAAATGATGGATTTGGCTCAGGCGGTAGTGGAGGAGGAACAACAAATGGAGTAACTGCTACTCAAGTACAAACTTGGATTGCTGCTGTTATGCCTATTGGTTCTATTATGCTTTGGGATACTACTACACCTCCAACAGGTTGGGAAATATATACTGCTGCTCAAGGACGATTTGTTATGGGTTATATAAGTGGTGGTATTAATATTTATAATAATCCTAAACAAAATACTCTTGATTGGAGTACTGTTCTTAAAAATGTAGGTGATACTTATGACCCTGCTACTCCTGGTTTAAATATTGGAGCTTACGGTTTTTATATTGGTGGTACTGATTTACCATTACATCAACATGCAATTGCCGCTAGTTCTGGTAAATGTGGTGATGGTAATCATCATGCTATAGTTCCTAGTAACTGGCGAGCAAATGATCATGGTAGATCTTTGGATCAAGATTGTAAAAATACTTATCCTTATGGTACTACTAAAACTAATTATTGGGATTTAAATATTAATAAAAATACCAATTGGTATATGACTGGACCTAATATTAGTAGAAATGGTGAAATGGTGTGGACACAAATTAGTAAAGATAATTGGACAGGAAATTATCTTGCTATTAATAAACTATTACCTACTGTTGCTTTACATTATATTAAACGTGTTTCTAATCCTTGGTAATTATGTTAGAAGAGAATATTGTTGTTGGTACTAATTGCCAATCTTTTGATCCTAGTAAAGTTCAATGTGATAAAGAAGGCAATATGCCGATTCATATACTAGATAAGTATTGTGAAGAAACTGATACTAGATATAATATTTATCCTTTGACTGTTATTCAAGCTATTTTTGATGGTATAACTGGAACAAGATTAGATAGAATACTTGCCGCTTGTAATAGTATTTATTTAACTTGGGAAGGTACTTTTGCCGATACTGTTAATAAACTTGATAAAATTTATCGTCGTAAAGGATATATTATAACATATCGTGATGAAACTAATGTTAATTGGACTCAACGATATAATGGTGATGATATTAGTGATGAAGATTGGACTAATCCTGACAATTGGGAAGGATGGTCTTTTGATACTGTTATTAAAGATTTGTCTGAAGCTCTTAAAGAAATATTTACTAATATAGGTGATTATAAAGATTTTCTTGATGTTATTACTAGTTTTATTAACGAGTTTGTTATAAATGTATTTAACAATCTTAATAATTATCCTAAACTAGTTAATATTATTAAGAATAGTACAGTTGAAAATTTACCTATTATTGTTAAAGACATATTCAATAATATTAATGATTATCCTGAACTTAAGAATATATTTAATGAATATGTTAAACAATGGACTGAAACCATCTTTAATAATATTTCTTCTTATCCTGCTCTTAGTCAATTTATTACTAATGCTATTAATTCTCATGTAGAAACTACTATTAATAATATATTTAACAATATTAATAATTATCCTAACATTAAGAATCTTATTATTAATAATACTATTAACAAAGTAGTTGATATATTTAAGAATATAGATCAATATCCAGAATTACAAGAAACTATTCAGAATAATGTTAATGAACGAGTAGATTATATATTTAATAATATTAATAATTATCCTGAACTTATTGGTATCCTTTCTGATTTAGTTTGTAATTGTGTTCAGAATATATTTGCTAATATTAATAATTATCCTTCTCTTGTTACATGTATTAATAATGCTGTAAACAGTAGAACTGAATATATATTTAATAATATTGATAGATTTCCTATTCTTAAGAATCTTATTGAAACTAAAGTAGAATCTAGAGTTACTTATATATTTGAAAATATTAATAGTTTTACTGAATTACTTAATGTTATTAAAGGTAATATAGAAGATATATTTGATAATATTGATGACCATACTAATCTTAAACTTGTAATTGAAAATAAAGTTGAATCTACAGTTGAAAAGATTCTAACAAATATAGATGATTATCCTATCATTAAGGAAAAGATAATACAGTTTTGTAATGAAGTTATTGAAGCAAAAAGAGGTGTTGCTAATGGTATAGCTAGTCTTGATGGAGATGGTAAAGTTCCAGCAAGTCAATTACCTAGTTATGTCGATGATGTTCTTGAAGGATATTATGTTGACGAAACTCATTTTGCTGAAAAGTATATAGAAGATGCTCCTGTATATTATACTCCTGAAAAAGGTAAAATTTATGTTGATATAAGTGAAAGTACTGATTATAGCGGTAAGACTTATCGTTGGTCTGGAACTAAATATTCAGTTATATCTGAAACTTTAGCTTTAGGTGAAGTTACAGGTACTGCTTATGATGGCGGTAAAGGTAAGAAAACTACTGATATTGTTAATAGTTTACATATAAAACTTCTATCTTCATTAAATGATGTTACATATACAGATTCTAAAGTTAATATAGAAGTAACAGGTATTAATAAAGATACTAATACTAATAAATATGATAATGGTAGAAATTATGCTAAAAGTATTAATGCTGCCACAAAAACTTTAGCTGGAGTTATGTCTGCTGCTGATAAAGTTAAACTTGATGAAACTTTACCTAATCAAATTACTGAACTTAGTAATAATGTTTATACTAAAGAAGAAATTAATAATAAGTTTAATAATATACCAACAGTAGAAAATACTTATACTAAAGCAGAAGTTGATAAAGCTATTGCTGATGCTATTAAAGCTTTAATTCCTGCTGGTTATGAACTTGTTATTAAAAAGAAAATAATTTAATATTAATCATGGTGGTACTGAATAAGTGCCACCATTTAAAGTTTATAAAGTTATGCAAGATATTAATCAACAATTATATGAAAATAAAAGTACACCTGAAGAATTTATTCCTGTTTATGGTATAGTTGTTACTGTTCCTACTGGAGTATATACTAATGGACAAAAAGAATTTACTTGTGATAAAACTTTTGACGAAGTAAAAGAAATATTATTAAAAGGAGGAAGTATTATTGCTATTGATAATAACAATTATAGAATTAATTTTGATAGAATTGTTGTAGGCAGTAACGATATTAGTGCTACAATTACTTATTTTTCTAATGGTGGAATTAATAAAATTGATTTAAGTTGGGATAAAGGTATAGCTAGAGTTGGAGGTGGAGAAACTAAAAGTATTAATACTTTTGTAGCTATAAATAGTAATTCAATTATTAATAGATATAATATTGATACAATAATTAATAAAGTACTTGATAGTGCTGATGATTCAGAAGTATTAGCTGCTATAAATAATATATTTACTAATTTTGGTAATTTTGTTACTGCTATTTGTAATCCTAATTCTGTATTTTATAATGGTGCTGGAAATTTTAGTCTTAGATATAATGGAAATGTAGTTGTAATAGTATTGGTCGCAGATACATATATAGGGCATATTACTATTAACAATGAAGGTGCTTATACTTATAATACTATTCAAATAGTTGACCAAACTCTTTATAGATTATCTAATCTTACTATTGAACCAATAGTTAATCCTAAAATATGGGTTGGTACTGCTACTCAATATGCAGCTATTGCACAAAAAGATAACAATACTACTTATATAGTTAAATCAGATGCTTAAGTTATGGCTATATATCAAGGAGATATTAGAATACACGATATTAAACTTGGTAGTATAGATGTATTTGAAATATATCAAGGTTCTAAACTTGTTTATCCAGAGAATACTGAAATTACTATTACGTTTAAATTAAACGTTTCCGGAACTGTTACTATTAATGGTTATACTCCTGTTATAAGTGAAAATAATACTAAATTTGTATTTACTATTCCTGTTAAGACTGATTATACTGCTAATATTACTGCTGAACATTATAAATCTCAAACTATTAGTGGTAATAGTGGTTATTTACCTATAGCTCATAATGTAGAATTAGAATGGGAACAAAGATTTATTTCTTATACTGTTACTTTTCCTACTGATGGAGTTAAAGTTTTATTTGATGGAATAGAAAAAGGAGTTATAACTAATGGTAAGTTAGTTGTATTAATTGACGATACAGAAGCTAAAGATAGTTATACTGTTACGTTTAAAGGTAGTAAAGCTAGTATATATGATACTAGTACATTAACAGTGGTTGATAGTAGTATAGCTAATACTGGTGGTGTTTATAATTTAAAACTTCCTACTAGTTCTGTTAAGACTGGATATAAGAGAACTGACTATGCATCCTCCACGGGGAGTATAACCAAAGGTTCTACTTATGCTGGAACTTGGATTGAAACTGTTGTTAGTCTTACTGCTAGTTTTACTAGTTCTACTACTTTAGGTTCTATAAGTAATAATGTACTAACTATTGCTAATAATGAATCTACTAATACTAAAAGTGGTACTTTAACTGTTACATTTACTTTAGAGAATAGTCAGACTAAGCAAGCTAGTGGTGCTTTAAATCAAGATGCTGGTTCTAAAGTTTATACAGATTGGGTATTAGATTTACAAACTGATGGAACTAGTGTTGAAGCTAAAGGTGGTACTAGAACTATTACAGCTAATGTTGCTCGTAGAACATATAAATGGAATAATACCGGTACTGTTTATAGCGAAACTGCTACTCCTACACTTAGTATTAGTGGTAGTGCTAGTCTTAATGGAAATTCAATAATATTTACATCAAATGAGAGCGTTTCAGCCCGTTCTGCGGTACTTACCGCTAGTTATGTAGGATTATCCAAAACGGTTACGATAACTCAAGCAGCAGGCTCAAAAGTGTATTCAGCGTGGCCTGCATGGACTGTTTATATCTCAGCAAGTACGCAAATGATAGGCGCAAGTGGGGGAACATCAACAATAACTACTAGTGCTAGTCGTTCTAGAACTTGGACTTGGAATGGAGTTGGAACTACTCATACTGATACTGAAACAGGTACACCAACGCTTAGTGGAACAGCTACAGGTTTTACTTTAAGCGGTACTACTGTTACTGCTAGTAATAATGAATCAACAAACAGTAGAAGTATAAATATTACTGCTACTCATTCAGGTGTTATTAAGTCTATTACAATTATTCAGAGTGCTGGAAGTAAAGTTTATGGTAGTTGGTCTAAATGGACTATTAATAAGAGTTCAAGTGGAACTACTATTGCTGCATCTGGTGGTAGTGGTACTGTTAGTGCACCTACTGCTATACGTACTAGGTCATATACTTGGAATGGAACAGGAACAAGTTATACTGAACAAGGAACTGGTACTCCAACTTTGACTAAACAAAGCGGTGATGGTAGTTTTAGTGTAAGTGGTACAACAGCTACTGTTAGTTATGGTAATAATACAACAATTAGTAGTAAATCTACAGTTGTTCGTGCTACTATGGATACTGAATATGTTGATACTACTTTTACTCAATCTGCTGGTAGTAAAGTATATGGAAGTTGGTCAATATGGAGCGTATATTGTAATGCTAGTAGTTTTACAGTTTCTGCATCTGGTGGCTCTGTTACTATTTATAGCGGTGCTTCTAGAAGTAGAAGTTGGACATGGAATGGAGTTAGCGGTTCAGGTGGAACAGAAAGTGAAAGTGGTACTCCTACATTAAGTGCTAGTGGTAGTGGTTCTTTAAGTAAAACTACATTAAGTTATGGTAATAATACTTCTACTAGTTCTAGGACTACTAGAGTTACTGCTTCTTATGGTGGTTCTTCTAATTATTGTGATATTACTCAATCTGCTGGTAGTAAAACTTATAGTAGTTGGGGAGCATGGAATATTACTTTAACTGCTAATCCTATAACTATAGCTGCTGCTGGCGGTAATTCTACATTATCTACATCTGCTACTAGAAGTAGAACTTGGCAATGGAATGGTACTGGAACTACTTATACAGAACAAAATAGTGGTACTCCTACATTAAGTAAAGTTAGTGGAGCTGCAACATTAAATAGTAAAACTGTTAATTATGGTAATAATACTTCTACTAATTCTCGTAGTTCGGTATTTAGAGCTACTATAGATAGTGCTACTAAAGATATTACTATTACTCAATCTGCTGGTAGTTTAGTTTATCAAAATGTAATATATCATACTACATATTATGGAACTGGTCCAGATACCGGTATTGATAGTACCACTTATCCTAATGTATGTGAAATTGATAAGGATATATCTTCAAAAGGAGAATTAATATATGTATATTATAAGATATATACTACTCAAAAATATACTTGGAATGGAGTAGAAGGAAGTGGCGGTACTACTTATAAATATTATACTGCCAGTGATATTATAACTATTAGTAAAGTTAATTGTGATGTACTAGTTGATAATGACAGTACAGTAGGTGATAATATGATAGCTTTTGGAATACAAGTTTTATCTAATTCTTCTACTAGTAGTAGAACATGGTATGTTGAATGGAGATGGCTAGGTTCACAAAATAATACTACTAGAGGTACTCAACAAGGTAATTCTGTAGTTGGTTGTTTTTGCATACAAAATAATAACTTTACTACTACTAATGTTGCATTATCTGTTTATATAAATAGTATGAATGTAGATACTATATATAATGGAGAAACAACTTATAATAATATTATTAGTAGTCCTGTTAGTGTTTACGTATATATTCCTACTAATGTTAGTACATTTTATTTTGGTAAATTACAATTTTGGTTTGAACATAAAGATGGTAGCGGTGATAAATATAACTGTAGTTTAAGTAATTCTAGTAATGTTAGTGGCATTAATATAAATAATAATGGTATTGTTATTAATGTTAAATCTAATACTACTATTTCTGGTTTTACTGTACTATGTCAATTTACTATGACTTCTAATAATATAGTATTTAATGTAAGAGTTTTGGTTGAAGCATGATGAAAATATTATTCAATATACCAATGTTAGTGATAACTATATTGTTTATTTACTTATTAAAATTATTCAAATTAATTATATAGCTATGAATGATAAACAATTATATGAAAAACTAAGTCAGAATAATTATGATAAAGTATTTCCTATTACTTATCTTCAAAATATTCTTGATAAAGATACAAACAATAATTTAACTGTTGTTCTTTCTAGATTTAATCATCTATGGATTCCATATCAAGGAACTAGAGTTAACACTCGTAAAGCTGTACCTGCTATATTTAGACGTAATAGTCTTACTATAAGTTATTATGACGCAGAACATAATATATCTGTAACTGAAAGTTATATAGGTAGTAATATGCAAGCTGGTGTTGAAGCTAGTTGGGTTTCTGATGATAATTGGACTAAAATTCTTAGTGAGAAATATCTTGAAGAAAGTGGAGCTAAAATTCCTATTGCTGATGGAACTATTGATTGGGATATGCTTAATGAAGCTCTTAAACAAATGATTGCTGGAGATGGTAAAGTTAATATTATTAATTATCCAGATGAAGAAGATATTACTATTAGATTAAGTCCGGGTTGTTGTAATGTTAATCGTCTTAGTCTTAAAGATAGACCTTATGAGCCTGAATATAAAAGTGGTAAAGGATATAAAATAATTCGCAAGGTCTTACTCCCCGTGGAGGATGATGCTAGTAATGCAGAACAGCTTTTATTTGATGGTTTTCTTGATGATACTTATTGTGAACAATATGGTCAAATAATTCTTAATACTGATAAATATGAAGTTATTAGAACAGATTTAGGTAATACTGCTGGTATTTATTATGATACATATCATAAATTATTTGTTCTTAGAGTTAAGACTATTCATGATGGGGTTGGTTTTTATAATTATTATACTAGATGGACTATTATAGAAGCTACTGATAGAGTTAATCCTATACGGGGGGTCAACACTCCTATTTATGGAAATAGTGAAGATTATAATATTTATAATACTTGTCTTTCTGATGAACGTCCAAGACTTGGTATTATATATGTTAATTCAGTAGATAATATTAAATATTATTTTAATGAAGAAAATTTAGTTCAAGTTAAGAATAATATTTATCTTAATTATAAAGCTGTTCTTACTCAAGATATGGTTAACGAAGAAAATACTCGTTATATTATTCGTTATGCTTTTGATTTAAGTGGTAAAACTATTACAATGCCTGTTGGTTGTGAACTTGTATTTGAAGGTGGTATTATTGAGAATGGTACTATTAATTTAAATAAATGTAAACTTACAGGTATGGTTGGTGAAGAGTCTGAATATTTTCCTAATGTAACTTGTAGTAATTGGGCTAAAGGTCAGATTGAATATCGTAATGGAAAGATTTGTTATTGGAATGGTACTGAATGGAGAATAATGGGTGATATTTCTTTTATGGAAAGTTATACTAAAGAAGAGATTAATAATATGTTTAAAAATTATTATACTAAATCTGAAACTTATAATAAAGAAGAAGTTAATAATTTACTTAATAGATATGTTACTAATGATACATTTAATAACTTTAAAGAAGAAATAAATCAAACTATTACTAATAGTGTTAATCTTGATAAGATTCAAAAAGCTATTAATGATGGATGTGGAGTTAATATGACTATGCCTAGCGCGAATAGTAATAAACTTAGTCTTCCAATTTGGACAGGAACTGCTACCCAATATGCAACTATTACCCCAGTTGCTGGAATGACTTATAATATTATTGATGAATAATGAGTTTAACTCTTGGACGTCAAGGAGGAATTGCTCAACCTCTTAAGAAACGGACAGTAGGTCAAACTAATATTGCTCATGTTTATGATGGTGCTAATCATATTTGGCCTACTTCTGTTATTCATTTTAGTGATTTTACTAGTGTCCAACTTAGATACATTTGGGGTAGCGATGATGGTAGAGATTTGGATACTAAATCATATTATGTTAATTCTCCTATTGATAGTTTAAATTATATAGCTGTTGGTTGGTCTTGGCATATAAGTCAAATTCCTTATCTATATTGGGGTGGAGATAATGTTAGCTCAGGTGCTGAATGTGTTATGTTTAATATTGAATCTATGATTGACCTTGAAGATAAAATGCCTGATATAATGAAAATGAATCTTTGTGCTAATTGGTTTGGAGAATTATATAGAGGTCATGTTACTGTTGAATGTACTGCTTATAAAGGTGGTGTTATTGTTCATGCTTGGCAATTAAAAAATAATGAAATTGATGTTGATAATAGAGGAATATATATTTTTCCTTTGGCTGATGGAACTATTAATATGCCTGATGGACATGGTGGCTATAAAGAATGTTGGTATGGTGAAGTTGTTAAAAGAGTTGCTAAATCTAATAATGAAGTAAAGTACTTTAGAGTTAATTCAGTTAATAATAAAGTTATTGGTCTTGATAATATTAAAGTAATTCGTAGTGGAGGTGGATTTATTCATGGCGATGGTTATTGTTGGTATGAAAATAAGCCTAATGATAAATATAAAGTTTGGAATAATCAAGTCAATACAACTGGTACTCCTTTAACTCTTGATAAGCCAACTCTTAATATAACTAGTGATGATAATTATAGTTATGAATATCATACAGTTTTGTTAAATGAAGATAACACTGTTTATAATGATAATTATACTGATGACTATGAATTTGAATTTGGTTTTGTTGCAGGTAATTCTGAATTTAGAGGACAACAAACTATTCAATGTTATGTTGGTACACAAAGTGGCAACGCTGATGATGGTAAGACTTCAATAGGTGAAATAAAATATACTAAACTTAATAAAATTGGTGAATTGACAATATATAGTCCTATTGAAAGTTAAATTAATGTTAATTACCAAACAAAAATAACGGTTTAAGTGCTATAGATTATGTAGTTCAAACTACAAGTATTAATCTATTTTTTTAACTTAAACCTTAATTTATTATGCAAGTAATTGAAAAAGTGAAAGTTGTTCCAGAGGGCTATAATGGTGCTGGAATGTTAGGTGATGGCTCTACTAATATTAACGTACTTGGTGCTACTGCTGGTAGTGGAAGCGGTGCCCCTACTGCTTTTCAAGCATGGGAAAAATCTTGTGAAGATACTTTAGCTCTTCAAGGTGGTCTTTATCAATGGGCTTTGACTCAACAGAATCAACGTTTTGAAGATAGAGAACGTCTTAATAGTGAATTGTTTGGTGTTTATATTGACGGGCGTAATCGTACTGATGCTCTTATTGAGAAAAATAACACTGACCATTTTAATCTTTACAAATATACTCGTGATGCTGATGATGATATCCGTAAAGAGTTATCTGATTTGAAAGCTGAATTGGCTGTTACTAAAGCTATTCGTCCTTATCAAGATAAACTTATCCAATGCGAAATGGAAAAGATGTTTACGGCTGGTATCAACTATACTGATAGAAAGACTTGTAATGTTATCTATGGTGTAGTTACTCTTCCAAATGAACCTACTGTTACTGGTCTAGTTGGACGTAAATGCTTGTGGATGTTTACCATGTGGTTTTACTCAACCTGCTAGCGGAACTCCTGCTCAGTAATATTACTAAGTTTGATTAAGAACATAAAATTGAAAGAGATATGATACCTGTTACTCAATTCATACTAGGTAATAGTGACCCTTTGCTATATCCTAGTGAAAAAAATGACTAATAGCATTGATGAACAAATTGCTTTTCTTCAAAGTCAAAAACAAGCAATTAATGAAGCTTATCGTCGTAATGTTATTCCTAATGCAAATAATGGTACAACTCAAAATCAGCAAGTTCCAACTCAAGGAATTTGGGATGCTATTGATGCTGAAATTGCACCACTTACACAAGAACAACAAAATATGGGAATATTTCCACATGAATAACTAATCATTATTGTAAAACTGTAAAAGGGAATTATCTTCGGATAGTTCCCTTTTTTATTTATCTAAATTTTAGTATGGACAAATTTATTGATGTAATTGTAGATGGAATCCTTAGTAATTTTGATTTTGGATTTATGTTTATTGTTAATGTTCTAACTTATATTATTATTAAAGTTATTGATTACTTTAATGGTGATAATAAAGTTCCTACTTGGCAAAAACGATGTGTATTAGTAATAAGTATTTTTATTATGGCTATGATTTATATTGCATCTGGGTATGATAATACTATTATGCTTGTTAATAGTGCTGTTCTTGCTCCTGTGTTTTGGAGTTGGGTTGTTAGTCCTATTCTAAAGAAGTTCGGTGTTGGATATAAAGATATAGATGATACTATTAGTTAATATAATGTGAGTAGTTATTAGCTAGATTACAAAGCTGATTCTAGCCTATCACATCCTCTACGGGGAGTATGGCTTGCCAAATTTAGCTGTTTGTGAGCCTAGATGATTAACTATACACGATTTGATAAAAATCTGTCTATGGGGCTAGAAATAGCCTCTATGACTGTACATAAATATTTACAATGTGAAATCTATAAATAATAAAGCTATGAGAGTTATTAAGACTAAACATTTTCCTTTTGGTGGATATAAAGCCATTAATATTTTTGGTATTGTATTTACTAAAGAAGAATTAAGTAAAAAAGAACTTAATCATGAAGCTATTCATACAGAACAAATGAAAGAGATGTTATACATATTCTTCTATTTGTGGTATGGAATAGAATATCTTATTATAAGATGCTTTCATGTTAAACAGCATGATGCTTATAAAGATATAAGTTTTGAAGAAGAAGCATATAATAATGATGATAATATTGATTATATAAATAATCGTAAACATTATAGTTGGACTAAATATCTAAGTATTAATACTTCTAAGAGTGCTTAATTAAAAAAATGTTAATAATATAGGTAAATCGCTTATTATTATTAATAATATAATTTATATTTGTAACAAACTAAATTTTAAAGATATGGAAGATGATAAAAGAGTTAATTATAAGTTAGATGCAATTAGTAAACTTATTAATAATCTTAAACTTAGTATATCAGGTAATAAAAATCATGAAGAACTTGGAGAAAATAATGTAATAGTTAATCTTGATGAAATTAGTCAAAAGATTACCGAGTTACATCAAATGGTTAAGTCTGAATTTGATGAATTTGAAGAACAACATAAAAGTGAATCTGATGAAACACAAGAACTTCTTGCTGAAAAGTTTGCCGAAGTTATAACAGAACTTGATAATATAAAACGTACATTATCTGCTACTAAAACTTCGATGGATGAAAAACTTACTACTATTAATACAAGTATAAATAATATGAATAGTAGTTTACAAACTAAACTTACTAAAGTTGTTTCTGCTATTAATGATATGAAATCTAGTAACGATACTAAAAATGATGCTATTATTTCTGCTCTTTCAGGTCTTGTAACTAAAGTTAATGAAAATAGTAGTAATATTAGTTCTCTTGATGGTAGAGTTGATGCTTTAGAAAACAATTAATATGAACTTTAATTTAGTAGAGATATATAATGGTTTGTTAAGGTTTAACAAACATATATTAAACGAACTTGCTGAAGGACTTAAACATTTACCTAATTTAGAAGGTGCATCTAAAGGAGATAGTCTTTATATTAATGAAGATGGTAATCCTACTTGGGGTTCTTCTGCATTTATTCCTACTTTTGAAAATGCTGCTTATGGTATAGAATGGACTAAAAATGATAATGATGTAATTAGAATTGGTAATGCTAAATTTCATAGAGAACTTCCTATCCAAAATAGACTTAAAGGTTGTGTCTATAATGAAAAGAAAATAAGTTATTTCCTTAATCCTACGGGTTGGGCTAAACCTCTTGAAAATGGTTTTGTTCCTCCTCTTGATGGAAGTGATGGCGATGTTGGGGTAAATGTTCCTCAATTTTATATATGTGTTAAAGATACTGGTACTAAATATCAACTTTGGATAAGTGATTTTAATATTGATGGTACGTTTATTCGAGTTCATCCTTTTATTATAAGTCATACTAAAACTATGACAAGAATGAATGGCAGTACAGAAGAGGTATTTAGTGCTTGTATAAAAGAAGATAATGCTGAATACTTAGGTGGTGATAAATCTTCTTCTATTGCAGCAGATAAATTGCAAGGTAGACCTAGAACTGATATTAGTTATACTACTGCTATTCAATTATGTGCTAATCGTGGAGATTGGATTACAATGATTGATTATCTTGAATATTGTGCTATACAAGCTCTTTGTTATATTGAGTATGCTAATTTTAATAATCAAGCTGCGCTTAATACTAATTTAACTAGTGAAGGATTTAAACAAGGTGGACTTGGTACTGGTGTTACTAATTTAGAATGGAGTAAATGGTCAAGATTTAATGGTAGCAATCCTATAGTTCAAACTTATTGGAGTGCTGAACATAATATAGGTAATGGTAATACAAATGGCGACCATTATGAATTATCAGCATATAATGATGATGGAAGTAATTTTTTTACTTATCCTGTTTTTTATCATGGTATTCATTTATTTGGAGATATATGGTCATTTGTTAGAGATGTAGTTATTATCAACAAAGATACTAATTATAATTCTGTATATCTTCTTAAAAAAGGTGTTGCTCATGCTGATATTACAGTAGATAATGTTGATGAAAAATGTTATTTTATTGGTTATCAAGCTAATACTAATAATTATATTACAGAATTTGATTTACAAAGAGGTCCTTATTTTGTTCCTAATCTAGTTGGAACTAATAAGAAATTTGATTATAATTATATTCATGGTAATAACGGGCAAGATACAGATAAATCTGTTCATGTGCTGCTGATTGGCTGTAACGTTCCTAGCAGTTCTGAGGCTGGCTCTGGTGACTTTCATTCTGATTGGGTTCGGTCGGATTCTAATGCTTCTGTCGGCTTCTTTACTACAGTTAAACTTGATTAAATATGTCCACGTGAAACTGTTGCTAGGAGTAGTTGGTTAATTAATTTGTTTTCTGTTTTTGTTTTTCTCGATACTACTCCTGCAACAGTTTATTATAATATTGTTTAAGGTTATATTTCTTAGAATGATTGACACGTTAGATACAGTGCTACTGGTTAGCAGTAACGCTAATAACAGTTCTAAAGCTAGCTCTAGTAACTTTAATTCTAATTGAGTTCAGTCAGATTCTAATGCTAATGTCAGCTTCTTTTATATAATTCCTGAAACTAATAAACATAAATTTTATAGTAATATTATTTTGGGAAGTATAACCTTACCTCTTGGTAAAAGAACTAATATTGTTAAATATTATGGTAAATACGTTAGAATAGTTCAAGTTATTAATTATTCTAAGTATTTTAGAATTAATTTTATTAGAAATGGTAAAGCCTATTATGCTGATAGTATGGATAAAACTTTATTTTATTCTATACATAAACTTAATCATTTTCCTATTAATTTTAAAATTACTAGATATGACTGGCGTATTTATACTAAATGTAGAAAAGAAAAAGTTAAATCTCAAACATGAAATGTTATGACTAAAGAACAAATTAAAAAAGATATTACCAAAACAATACTTGATTTAAATTCTGATATTAGTAATTATGATAGAAGTAAATTAATTAATTTATTAAATTCTATTGTAGATTATACTAATAATACAGAATTAGAACAAAAAGTTACTCAACTTCAACAAAAACATAATGAACTAGTTGAAACTGTTGAAGAACTTGAAACTAAATTACAAACTTATTCTGATAAGGTAGATAATCTTGAAACTAGAGTGCAAGCATTAGAAAATTCAAATCAATCTTAATATGGCTAGTCTTAATCAATTAGTTAGTGAATTTGCTCATGCTGTTGGCAATCCTAATAGTATTCCTCTTAGACGTAATCTTAGATATGCTATTCTTCATGGACGTAATGAACAGATCGGAAGA